>ERZ772764.61-NODE-61-length-69548-cov-4.851841_pt1 | contig 69548 bp, 53 predicted proteins | sample MGYA00512163_ERZ772764 | MGnify/ENA primary metagenome ERZ772764 (study PRJEB29015, sample SAMEA2737903) | human oral metagenome | biome: human oral; feature: human-associated habitat; material: dental | place: China | collected 2094 ... | reverse complement strand
GAAGTCTTAATGTTTTATCGTCAATATTTTTAATTGACAGTTCTTTTCCAAATTTTGCTATATACGTATCTACTTTCTTATTTACAACAGTTATAAGACTCATTCCATAACGTTTAAAGTCTGTTCTATCATCTGCAGAGTTCTCAAGTGTATAACGCATAATATTTCTATCATAGTCACGTTTAAAATACTTAGGCATTCTAGCAGAATAATCTAGCATAAATAAGAATACAAGGAATATTCTTGACCCTGTTTGTATGTACGATATAAGTAGTCCCAATTTCAATATAGATGCAGAATTTGCAAACTTACTATATTCTGGAGATGCTTGTATTTTCTTCCAATCAGCAGTTGATAAGTGATAACTAGACGCCATATCATCTCTTATAGTACCACTTATCTTAAGTGTAGTATTTATAATACCGTCACTTACTGCCTGAATATTATTTTTAAAGAAAGCATTTATTTTTTTAGCTACTTCAATATCTCTATTAGGGACTTTACAAGCATTATAAACATCTATTATAACAGTAGATTTTGACATAGAAATTAAACACCTTCTTTATATAAGTTTATAATCCTTTAAATATATCTTTAAATAAATCTCCTGAGTTATCAAATGTGTCATTTGTATTAGTTGCAGACTCCATACCACCTACATTTAAACCAATCATAGCAGCTTCAAATCCAAGCATAGCTCCAGCCTTTTTAAGTTCAGCTCTTACTGATTCAGCATGTGCTGCCATTTCTTGTAATCCACCTGTAATTAAGTCAGATTTTTCAGTAAATGTTTCACCAACAGTAGAATCTCCAATATCATCAGTTTTTATAATATTATCAAATTCATCTGCAGCTTTTTCAAATTCACTTCCATGTAAATCAATATCACTATCAAGAGGTGTAGTATCTCCTGCTTCACCAACAGTAGTACTACTACCAGTATCATCTGAAGTATTTGAACCAGCACTTACATCAGTTTGATTATCTTGTACAGGTTGAGGGTCTTTAGGTGATGTATCAGGTTCTTTATAGTCACCAGAAGTGGCATTATCTCCACCTTCAGAGACTTCATTTATTTCAGCAGTTTCAGTCTTTTCTCCTTCGTCAGTTTTTTCTTCTATTTCTTCAGGAACTACATCTTCGTCTTCAGTACCAGGAACATCACCTTCACCAGGAGTTTGTGTTTCTCCAGCTCCGTCTCCAGAACCAGAGTCTCCTATGTTTTCAGTTGAACCATCACCGATTGAATCAGCTATAACATTTAAATTATCAAGTTCAGCTATTATTTCTTCAGCTCCAGGTGCTGCACCAACTGTTCCAGTGTCAGTATTTTCTTCTTGCACTATATCCTTAGTTGGGTTTTCTGCTGGCATTTCTTTTTGTAATTCTACTTCTACAACTGGTGGGATTAATTCTTGTAATTTATCTCCGTCTGTTGTAACAAATCCATCTACTTTTTCTTCTATTTCAGAACTAGGATTTGCAGTAGATACATTCACATAGTCAGTTCCTGTTTCATCACATTCATTTCCAGGAATGCTATCTTCATCTTCATCATCTTTCTTTTCAGAATCATCATCTTCTTTTTCTTCAGATTCTTCTTCTGTATCAGACTCATCAGTTTTATCTTCTAACTCATCTTCATCTGTAGGTTCATCGTTTGGTTCAGTTGGAACATCACCATTTTCTTCAGTAGTTGCACCAGTTCCTGCTTCTTCAGTTTTCTCATCTGAACCATCCATAGAACTATCATCTGGAGTATAAGGTTCTCCTTCAGTTGATTCTTCAAAAGCTTTATTTAATTCTTCTTCAGCTTTTAAATAAGCTTCTTCTAAATTATCTTCATGGTCTTGTGCGTCTGCATTTGTAATATTTTCATCAAAAGTCACTGCTGCAGTTTGGTCAGTTACACCAGTTGCTGCTTTTTCTTGTTCAGTATCAGGTGTAGGATTTTCATAAGGTGGAGTTACAAGTGTAGGGTCTTCCCCTATTACTCCATCAGATGTTTTAAATTCATTTTTAACTACTACACTGTCTTGATTATGTCCCATTTCAGGCATAGTTGTATCAGTCTTATTTACTTCTTGTAAAGAAGATGGTGTTTCTGCAGTATTTCCATTTACCATATCTTTAAATTTTTGTTCAGCAGCTTCAGAAACTTCTGCCATATTAGTTACGATTTGTTCATTCATTAATATATTCCTCCTTTAAGCATTTTCATTCTTACTAAACGCGTCAGATACATTAGATATTTCTTCATGACATCTAACTACAAAACTCATTAATCTTGAATGAAGTTCAGGGTGTTTGTCTGCTAAGTTTAAAAGTCCGTATTTAAAAGCAATAGCTAGTGCAGTTACATCAACATTAGAATACGATGAAGTAAGTTCTGTAGAGCAATAACATATAAAGTTAAAGTCTTCTATAAACTTAACTTTTGGTACAAGTACTCTATCTGTAAAGAAAGATATTACACCTATTTGAGTATCGAACTTATCTTTTTCTGCTCTATTATCATAATAGTAATAGTAATCAAGATAAATTGCATATACTTTATTAAGTACAGAATGTGTAGCAAGAGTTGCAACACTGTCATCTCTAAAGATTTCCATAAGTGCATGTAGTATCTCACTTGTCTCTTTAACTAAACTATTTCTTTTACCAGTTTCAAGTTCAATCTTATCATCTTTTATTGGTATAGGACCATATGACGCAGCTATTTCTATTGCTTCATTTGATAAACTTACATAAGTTTGATGATTTATAAAGTTTGTATCTTCTGGATTATATTTAGTTACTATTACACGATTTATAAGGTCAGTAATAGTAGTTTCTTTTTCTTTCATGTATTTTGCAAAATCTGCATCTTTTCTTGCTACTTCAAATAGTATACTCATAGCAATACTATTAAGCTGACTATTATCTACATGTATTTGAATCGGCACAGCTTCTTCTGACTCAAATGAGTCATCAAATTCTTCAAAATCTTCATCATCAAATCCAAAATCACCAAATTCTTCTGCAAAGTCATCATCAAAAGACACCTTACCTTCATATATATCAAGTGCTGCTTTTTTAGCAAGTTCTGATACTTCTCTAAGCTCTTCTTTTGTAAGTCTTATGTTCTCTTTAAGTTTAGCTTGTTGCTCTAATACTTCTTTTTTAATATCATCAAATGTTATTTTCATAGGTTTAACTTCTATACTAGAGTTATCCTTAACATCAGAAACATACATCTTTATTACAGAAGAGAAAGCTTTCTTAAGTACAGAAAACACACTGGCTTTATTAGTTTTTTTAATATCGTCCATATTAAAAGTTCACCTCCTTTAAGATTAATAAGTGTTTAATAAATTTGCTATGAAATTTACTACCTTTTGTTTTTATCCAATATATGCGGAATAAAAAATAGAGGATGGTAACTACCTAGACATAATTTCTAAGTAGTTACCGAGATTGGGTATCCAATATCTACTGCAGCCCATGCAAGGAGATATCGAATGTTTAATTGGTTTTTAAAAGAAAAATAAAATGCTTTTCCTTTTTAGCCTTCAGCTTTTTCTACATATTTTAACAGGAGGCGAGAAAATTTCATACTTTAAATTCTAGAAATTTCTTTTCTGTAATATCAAGTAGTAAAATATTTCGTAGCCATGTGTTTACTAGCTCAAATTCATTCACTGAGCATTCGTTGAGTTATAATTCTGAATTAGAATCAGAGGTTTAATTTATGAGCTAAATAGTGATGTATCTAGCTTACATATTTCTGTTGTTATCTCTTTTTCTGGTCTTTCATAAACATTTCTTTTTGGAAATCCATAAATTCGTATTTATTCATCTTTTGTATGTCTTCTTTTGTATAGTTCTTATTATCTACGAATTTTCCATTTCTTATATCTGCGACACGTTTTGCATGTTCTTCAGCATATCCAAGTAATATATCAAGCTCCATATCAGAAACGTTTGTAAGGTCTATTCCTGATAATCTACCCTCAAAAGCCATAGATATAGAAAGTATCTTTTGCATTCTATTACTTATCTGTCTATGAGGACTTAAGCTTTGGACAGACATTGAAAAAGGATTGACCTCCAGTCAAGTACAAATTTATCTGAACCACAGAAACATTTTCCTGAGTGCATATTCTCTCTTTGTTTTGCATACTCTTGCATATATTTTTCAATTGCAACTTCAGATTCACCTTCATCTTTAAGTATTTGTATGTATTTTTCTTCAGGTGCAAATAACTCTTCAAACTTAGGCATAAACTTAAATATATCTTTTGAGTTCCATTCAATAGATGTGTCTTCTATAACTAAGTTAGTTTTTTCATTTAATCTCTCTATAGCAGTTCCTATTTCTTTTATATCTGGTATTTGAGTAAATATTTGTAAAAGTTCTGCATAGTTATCATGTGATAATGGTCCTGCTATTCTTTCATTATTTGTATTTGCTACAACTTCCATAGAATCTATAAAATTCACTATAAGCATAGCATAATCAAGATTATCTGAGTATTCTGCTATTAATGGGAATATATGAGTTAAGCAAATAAATGTTTCTTTATTTAAAGCCTGTTCTTTAAGAGCTTCTTTTCTTACTGATTCATCTTCTATTTCTTTAAAGTCATGAGAGAAGTCTTCAAGCTTCATTCCTGAAACTCTTGCTGCATCTGCTTTAAACATATCAAATGGAGTATTTTCTAAATAGATATCAACTTTATTAAAATCTCTACCTACTCTTGCTTCAAGTCCTGTTCTTATTGCTCCTTCTGATTTAAAGTCTGTTCTTAATGAATCATAAAGTATTTTTTGTGTTTCTTCTCTTTGCTTATTAAGTTTATATAAGTTTAAAGGAGAAAGAATTATATTATAAGTTACAAGTTCATCTTTCACACTACAGTATTCATTTACTCCTGCTCCATTATCACTATAAGCTTCATATATAGTTTTATATTTACTATTATCAAACTTGGATTTTCTTTCAAGAAGTGGTTGTGATAACTTATAAACTTTTGTAAATTCTTCAAGTATATCAATTTGAATAGGATGATTTAAAGAAAATATTTGTCTTTGATTACCATGATAATCTGAATTGCAACTTACAGAACTTATATTTACAATACATTTACCATCTTTATTAGCAGGTAGATTTACTATTGCAAGCATCATTATAGCAAATATAATATCATTAGGATGAGTACATTTTAAGAAATCTTCTCTTGCAACAGGTTCTTCAAAATCAAAATCCATGTTTGCAAATAAGATATTTATACATTCATCCATTATAAGTTGGTCTACACTTTGAGTTAAGTTTTCTTTTGGGTCAAGCATAGAAAGTAAATATGATATTTGGTCTTTATCTCTTATTTTCTTTATAAATACTTCATATCCAGAATTTGGTAAAAATAACTTTCTTCCTTCTTTTGCAGACGCTTCATAAAGTTTTATTCTTTGTAATGGATTTGATACTGTTCTTAGAATAGATGTATCTGGTTCTGTTTTAATTTTAGAAAACTCAGAGTATCCATCTCTTCCCATATTTTTAAGTTCATTATGTAGAAGTTCTTGCAGAAGTTTATTAGCATCTTCTACTGACATATCTTTCATTTTATTCATAAGTTCATAACTTTTATCTTCTATTCCATTTATTACTTCCTCTTTAGTAAGTTCTTTAGCATCTTCATAAACAGGAGGTTCTTCTTTTTTAACTTCTTTAGTTTCAGAAGTTACTTTGTCTACTACACTATGGGTATTATTTGGGTCAAACATTTCTCCACTTATTTTTACTCCAGTTTCAATTTTTACTTCTTTTGGTGTTTCTACAACCACTGTTTGCTTAGCTTTTTGTAACTCAAGTCTAAGTCTTAATGCTTCAAGTTCCATTTCTTTAAGTCTAAGTTCCATCTCTTTTGCTTTTAAATCTTCATTTTCAAAAGTATAAGGATTTATATTAGTAACTACTTCTTCTTTTTTAACTTCTTTAGTAGGAACTTCTACACTATCTTTAACTTCAGCTGCAACTATTACATTTTCAACTGGTTTTATTTCTTCCACTTTAATCTCCTTTCTTTCTTCATTTTGCTTTTCTAAATTCTCTTTAAATTTAGCAAATTTATCTTCTGTTGTTTTTTTACTTTGTACATTTAGGTCTTTTACATCAAGTGTATCTTCTATTTCTTTATTGCCTAGTAAAGCTTTTTCTCTTTTAGCTTTTCTTTTATCAGCATATGATAAAGTTTTATCACTTCTATCTATACTTTTTGATACAGGAGAGTTAGTTCCAATATATCTTCCTTCAGATGCAAGCATTATTTCAAGTCCATTTTTAAATGTAGTTTCCTTACTTTGATTCATAAGCTTTATAAGTTCGCCAGCAGGTTTTCTAAGTTCATCTTCTCCTTCTTCAGCTATATAATCTTCAATTGGTTTTGTATCATGTTCAACTATCTTTTCAAACATCTCAGTTGAATATTTCTTTAATTTCTCTCCAGTTTTTTCAAAATGTTCTTGCCATTCTTTATCTTTTTCAAGAAGTTTTACTGCCTCTTTTGCACCATCAACATCGTATTTTGCTTCTTCACGAACGTTATACTTACCTTCATCAAATGATTTCTTTGTATAATCAATACAAGCTTGAATATATTTATCTACACTTTCTTCTGTATATCCATTTTCATTTATAAGTCCAATCTTTAAAAGCTCTAATCTTTTTCTTGTAGATACACTCATATCTTTGAATGTATAATCAAGTCCTGATAAAGTAGAGGCATTTGATATAGATTTTCCTATTTCATTACTTGATGTAAAGAATTTTCCGAGTAATGTTTCAAGAACTCCTATTTCTTGCATATCAAGCATGTCTAAATCTAGATTTTTAAGTATTTCTGGATGATATCTAAAAAGATATGCTTTATTCTTTATGTAATATACTTGAGTATAGTTTCTTATAGTTCTTTCCATTTGCTTTATAGTTTTCATTACTTCTGGGTTATCTGCTCCATCTTGGTCAAACTTAAGATAAGTTTCAAGTTCATCTGGTTGTATATCCATAAATAGATTCTTTTTATAATCATCTGATTTTATTATAGTTGGGTCAACTTGTGCTATATTCTGTCCAAGCTTTTGTATATCTGTTAGTTTAAAACATTGAATAAATATTAAAAACATCGCTTGAGACATTATATCCATTGGAAGTAGTGCTTTTAAAGACTTTGTATTAAATCCAAAATACTTTCTAAGTACCTTACTTGGAAATATAAAATTAGAATCTCTTATATTTGGAGTATCTGAGATTCCTATACTTTCATCATCATATGTTATATCACCTGGTATTTCTGGAAGTATTATCTCATCAACAACATTACTTTCTCTAGTTTCATCATGAGGAGTACTCTCTACTCTTCCAAAATCAACATTATTTTCATTATCCATTATATCCTCCTATCTAACTCTTACTGGTCTAAATAAAATATCTTTCTCGCTCATATCAATTACAGTTCCTACTTTTGTAATATTACCAAGATTATCACGAACTATAATACTAAACCCTACACTCTCATCATCTACTCTTTCGTAATTTATCTCAACTCCATCTTGAACTTTAAGTAAATCTCTTAGCATAGTTTCAAGTTCCATCTTTACAAGTTCATATTCATCACTACCCATAGAATAGAAAAGTAAATCTCTTCTATCAAATCCCATAGAAGGAGTTTCATATAAACTTCCCTTAGGTTGAGATAAAAGCATTTGTAAAACGAAGTATACTGCCTCTCTTGCATAAAGTCTATCATCTGTAAAAGTCATAGATTTTTTCATAGAAGAAGTTTCTATTACCGACATTTCTTACCTCCTTAAAATCGCAACTTATTTTTAAAATTAACGTCAAATTTTGTTAGCCTTTTTATCGCCATATATAAGGTATAGAGTTTGTGTAAATTACTAAGTCAAATGAGTGCTGAAATCTTGTGAAAAATCTGCTTAAATTTAACCAAAATCTGAGTAGAATTTGTGAAAATCTGATAAAATCTATCGAAAAAACTCAAATTTTAGCTAAAAACTAGCAAATTTTGATAAAAGTTTGATTTATATAACAACATTTTTGAAGGAAAAATTCATCTTTTTCTTTCTTTTATTTTTAATTTTCTTTCTTTTTCTCTAAAAGAAATAGAATTAATTAATTTATTAATTAATTCGTGTTCTTCTAAACCAGATTTATTTAAAAATAAATCGGTTGTAGAAGGACCCCGAAGAGGGTCCAGTGTCTGCAACCGTTATTTATTTTTAATATCGCATAATACAAAAGAGAAAAATGATATTAATATATTAATATCATTTTATTGATTGATGTGAAACATAATCAATCAATAAAATGGAATGAGAATAACATTAATGAATATACATTCATTAATTGCTCTTCTCAGAGCAATCACTGAATGTCATTTTATTTAAGAAAAAGAAAAGAAAATTAATAATATTATTTATTCATTAACATTCATAAATAATATTATTAATAAAAGAAAAGAAAAATGAATTTATTCTCATTTATTTTTATTTTTTACATAGTATAACCTAACGGTTACTAATCTTTTTTATTGTTTAAATTTTACTACGTAAAAGTTTACTCTAAAGAGTTGAATTCTTTGAGAAAGAAAACTGAAAAGAAATCTCTCTAAAAGAAAGTTATTCTCATTTAGTCTAAGAATATTCCGCCGATTTTACATATATGTAAAAGAAAGAATTTGTCTCATGTATCTAAGTATATTGCGGCGGCGGCGAAGCTTATTTAAGTATGGGTTAACAAATATTATATGTGTAAACTTTAGTGAATATTTAACATGGTACTTAAATTTCATAAGAATTTCCTATTTAATTACAATACACTTCCTAAATAAGAATATGCTGTATTCATTTTTCCCACTATATTCTAAAATGTTTAATATTATTTTATTATCACTTTGGTATATTCTTATTTAACATAACATAACAAGTTAGCAATCTATAGAAATGAAATGCTACATTATGTCTTTCATTGACATCGGGGTTTAAAATAAGAATTTCAATTATTTCTTGCATTTTAAACACCTCCTAATAGAATTTTAGCTTAATGATTTGCTATCGTTTACACAAACCTCTATCATTTATTAAGATACATCAATTAATAAGTGATAGAAAGTTATTTTATTTTTTCCGCAAATTATAAAGGAGGTTATTATGGGTCAAGTACTTGATAAACTTATGAATGTAGCATCACAAAGTAAACTTGGTGCTCTTGATAAACATATTGAACTTGCAAATGAAGATGCAAGAAGTGAGCTTAAAGCATTTGAGAAAGCAGAAGGATTTTTTGCAACTCCGTATTTCTTATATGTAGATATAGGAGGAGTTAAGTTTCGTGGAGGAGATAAGGACCTTATTAATATAATGATAGAAGAGGATTTTATTGGAAACGATTTTCCAGTTAGAATACTTAGTATTACATGTAGAGATGAGAAGTTTCATAGAATGCTTAATACTCAGAAAGTAGATGTAGGAAAGTTTAAAGGACTTTATAAAGTCATGATAAATTATGATATGCAGCTTAATAAAGGAAATAGTAATGAACCTATACTTCCAGGAATGTATAGAGGGTTTTTAATAGAGACAGAAACAGGAACTGAAGAAGGTAAAGAAAATGAACCTAGTACAACGCTTGATGAAGAATTTAAAGCACACTTTAAAACGTTTTCTATGTATATATTTCAAACTTCAGAGTTAACATTCAATACTAGATTTCCTAAGAATACTCATATTCCAGTGGGAGCAACTCCGATGGATATATTTGTAAAACTATTTAGTGAATATAATCCAGATATGAAATGTGTTATATCTCCGTTTGAGAATAATAAACCAATAAAGACATTTCCACCTATAGCAAACTTACCATTTCTTGATGTAGTTGATTTACTTGATAAGGAAATAGGTTTTTATAGAACTAAATACTTCTATTATATTTATAGAGGTTTATTCTGTTTTATGAATACAGACACAAATCACAACATAATAGTAGAGGATTATAATAACACATTTACTATATATCCAGTAAGGTCAGAATATGATTTCAAAGGGTATAAGATAGTACAAATAAGTCCAAGGTCGTTTGGTGTTACTATAAAAGCAGATGATATTAAGATTCAAACAGATGTAGGACTTTCATTTGCTAAAACTGAGGTATTTGTAAACGCATCATCACAAATTACAAATACAGAATACGATATATCAAGAGAGCAGGATACTACAAAGAAAATGACAGATGAAGAAACACTTCCAAAAGATGGAAATATTAAATATGAAACTATTGAGCTTTTAATTGAAGGATTTGTAGACGATAAGTTCTCTCCTTTTACAGTTATTATATATCCAGATTCTCAGCAAGGAAGACGTGAGTTTAGACTTATGGGAGTTAAAACTGTAATAAGTAGTGGAGACTATTCTTATACTAGACTTAAAGGATTTAGAATACAAGATGAAATAGGACAGCAAGGAGATACAGAAACAGCAAGTGATTCAGCTCTTGAAGATTTACATAAGAACTCTCCAGTAGGTAAGAAAACAGGAGATATGGTTGGTAAAGCATTATCTAAAAACCTAGGTGCAATGAAGGGAATGACTAAAGCTTTTAGAGCTAAAAAACTTAATGCACTTTTACCTAAAAATAAATAACAAGATTTGAATGTAAGAGGACTATTAGACTTTATTGCACGTTTAGCTAATATGAATCTTACAATATTAAAGAACATCAAGTTATAAATACTACTACGGAAAAATCGGCAATTAATATAATAGTAAATTATCTATCCATATATTGCATGAAATAAAATCAAATATAAATATAGTGTTATTGACCAAAATACTTAATTAGGTATTTATCTTGATGTTCTTATCTAAAAGCTTATTTATCAACTATTATAAATTATAATGTGAATCAAATCAAATAACATTCTTAATTCTTGCATGCGATATAAGAGTGTTAAAATAAATTTTTATGGAGGTAGTACTATGAACAAAGCTGCAGCAATCGGGCCAAGTCAATGGGCTTACGCTCAAGAAGAATTCAAGAAAACAGTAACTGGGGAATCTTTTATATACCCAATTGCTTACACAGGTGATGGAACTCCTTATATGGACAGACAAAACCTAGAAGAAACTGGAAAGACTGAGGAAGTAGATATTGAACTTCCTGCTAAAGACAAGGATGGTAAAGATTGTAAGTTTACTGTTAAAATGACTTTAGCAGAATATAAATATATTCCAGTAAAAGGAGACCCAGTTAAAATGTGGTTCCCTATAGCACCAGAACAAAAGTCTTTACAAAAGTTACTTGAACAAAATATGCAAATCCAAAAACTTGCACTTGCAATGAGAACATATGTGGATATTACATTGGGAACTAACCCAGCTGTTCTTAACTCAGGAATTCCTGAAATTGGACTTGCACATGCACTTGCATTAACAGGTAATGAAATTACCAAAGAAGTTGAAAACACTATGCTTGCAAACTTCAGAGGTAGTTTATCACCTACAGAAGCTAATAAAGAAATTCAAAATATTAGCTCTAAAATTAATAAGAACTACATCAATGCTCAATATAATGTAATCTCTACAAAGAAATACATTAAAGCAATTGAAAATGTAGTTAAGATATTCAAGGAAAAGAATATTGACTTAGTAGGAAGTTATACTTCAATAGCTTCTAGAAATCCTGTATTAGAGTCTAGTGATATGAACCCAACTGTGGTTATAGAAAAGACTGGACAAAATATAGAAGGAATCCAAACAGGAAATAGAATTACAACTGGGGATTCTAAGAAAGTAGACTTATTCTAATTCATCATATCTTAAAATACTTTATACCAGACTTAGATTTAATTATCTAGGTTTGGTATAGAGGTCTTATTTTTTTTTCGCATTTCTCCTTCGTAAAGTCTTTATAAATAGCTACTTCTAGTCATTTTAATGAATATATATAATAAAGTGTAATAATCAATTAATGGTTATTATAAATATATTATAAAATAACTTTAGGAGGTAATTAATATGGAAAACAAAAAGGACGGAATTTTAGAAGTGTTAAATGGACAAGGAGTGAACTCTGATGACAAAATAATAAAATGGGCAACTTATGCAACAGCTGCCCTAACAGTAGGAGCTATTGGATATGCCATCTATAAAGGTATATCTAATGCAAATCAAATAAGTCAAATAAATAATAGACTTAGTGAATTGGAGCTTAAAGGAGCTCCAAATGATCAAGATGTTGTAGATTTATAATATCTACAACATCATTAAAAGAATAGTTTGAAATATAGCTATTCTTTTTTTTTCGTCTTTAATTGATACAATTCCTAGTCTTATAAAATAAAAGAGCTTAGGAGGGATTTTAAACATGAGTTATGTAAATGGTTTACTTACTAAAGGCAGATATGTAAAATCTGATACACTTATTATTATGATACATTCAAAAACAGAAGGTGAAGAATTGCCAAAACATATTTATTATGCATACTTTAATGCAAATGTATTCTATAAAAGAATAAAGAAGTTTAATGTTCATTTTAATATACTTAATAAAAAAGATGACCAAATAATATATCCAAATGATATTACAAACATAATAGATTTACAAGTAGGTAAATATAAGAATATAAAGATACTTACTTATTCAAAAGATATCTATAATGCTGTTATAAAATCACAAGATGCATTAAAAGAATATTCTAAATATGATGAGCCTGTAAATATATCTTTTGAGTATATAGGAAAGTCTATTCATTCAGATTATGAATTCTCTATTCCGTCTACTATTTTTTTCTTATATGAAAAAGAGAATGATAAGCTTATAGAGGAATTCTGTAGTAGAACATTTCATGTATATGGTTGTGAAGGATATAAAGATGAAGAAGATAAAATAGTTCCATATATGAATGACTATTATAGATACAAAGCACCGTCTAATAATTTCAGATATTCATTTATGGGTGGATATTGGGGGTATGATTGGACAAAAGATAAATCAGAGGATGAGCTAGAAATATCTGAAAATTATGCACTTGATATTATGTGGAAAACACAAGAGTTAAAACATTTAAATCCTATGAAATGGAATGCTGAGAGAGTTGAGGTGATAAAACATGACGTGGAAGAAGATACTAACAAATAATACAAGCAAATATTACTTTACAGTTCAAAATATATCTGTAATACCAAACTCTAAAGTATATTTAAAAATAAAAGATACAGATACTCCACCTACTGATACAAATGGAGCTATAGTTTTAACTTCTAAAAACTATCTATCTTCTGTACTTCCTACTAATTCTTATATGTATGTAGCTGAAGAAAGTGGAGGACTTGCAGGTACTATAGTTTCTGAAGTTATAAATCAAACTAATTTCAATATTCAAACAGTACATGAAGATAAAGTACTTACTACTGTAGGTACAGTAGTAAGTATACCAAAAGGAGCACTATTTGTACTTCAGAATAAATCAGAAAATGATATCCAATATAAAGTAGCAAATCAATCAGGAAGAGGAGTACTTGTAAAAAATCAAATATTTGCAATAGCATTCGCAAGAGATACTAAAGTTACTGTAAGTGGAACTGCTGGTGATACATTTACTTATATAATAACTGCATCTGTTAATATGACAGTTTTAGATGACCAACTACAAGAAGATATAAACTACATAAAAGCTCATTTAAAAACAGTAAATACAAAGTATATTACAATAGATGCATTAGAACAAGTATATTCTCAACTTGGAAGAGGTTCATTTACAGATGAACTTGAAATAAATGGGAATAATACTATAGAACATACATTTGATACAGTTAGGTTAAATCCAGTAGATAAAACTATAACTAAGATAAATGATAGATCTGTGATAGAAGTGGTAGGAGATATAACTTTTACAAATAGAGCTTTATCTAAAACAGATAAAACTGCATTTAGTTTTACTGTAAGTACAGACCCAGAAGATAATTCTATAAATGATATTTTTATTGCAAATAAAGCAATAAGAAACCATATAGAAAAAATATACATAAGAAGAAATACAGAAAAGGATAAACTTCAATTAGTTTTAGTAACAAGTCATAATTTTGAATCTAGTGGTAAATTTAGAATAAGAATAGATGGATACAAACTTCTAAAGGAAAATAATCCTCTTGACCAAACAGCTGCAACACAAGAAGTTATCTATAAACATGATAACTTAGAGTTTTATTCAGATGAAGACAGAGCTGAGATACATTCTAATCTAGTAGAAAATATAAATAGACTAGGATTTATATTTTCTACTAGATTAGAATGTATAAATCCTAGTCTATTTAAAGTTGATAACTTTAACTTTAATTACGATGATTCAACACCAACAAAACTTGTATTTAAAACTAAAGACCCAACTGCTCCACCTTCTTCTCCAAGTGAAATAGATGGATTTATAGTAGAGTTTAATGAATCAAACGGAGAGTTATTTTTGTATATTCATAATAAACTAAGAAGTAATATTAGAGTAAATAAAAGAATAGATAGGATATTTACTATTGGTAAAAAACGTGGACTTAGTATGACTATTCCTGTATGGTTATTTACTAAGATAAATGAAATACCAACTACAGTTCCAGATACAAATTATATAAAGTACAAAGTTCCGCTTCACGAATATGTAGATATAAATAAAGGATATGGTTTTTATAAAACATTCTTTAAGAATATTTACGATAGACTTATGGCATCAAAAGATGAACCAGAACTTTTAAATGAATGTGCTTTATGCATACATTATATTTAATAAAAAATCCCGATATAAGAAATAATCTTATGTCGGGATTTACTTTTATTTTATCCCGAATTTTGACAATTGAATATAAACTAAAAGGAGGAATTAATATGTATTTTAACATAACTAAATCTTTTTTCTCTAGTAAACCACAAAATGAAGTTGTGGGAATGGAAGCAAGGTCTATACTTAAAGATAGTAATATTCGTATGCTTGGTAAGACACAAGTCTTCGTGGGAGAAAAATCATCAACTGAAGTATCTCTTGTATTTTCTATGTGTAAATCAATGGATGAATCACTTCAGTTATATAAAGATATTAAAACAAGAAAATCACCTCTTCTTATAGCTAAGATGAGAAGATATTATGTTCCTAGAAGAATAGTAGCTCCAATAGGAATTAAAACATTAAGACTTGATAATGCTAAAAATATTAGATATATTATAGCTCAAAGACAATCATATTCTCTTCAAAGTATTATATCAAACGAATCTCTTATACAAGCAGATTCTATTTTCTATGATATGTCTACACTTACAAAACTTATAGAAAATAATACACTTGATAAAAATATGAAACTTACAACTAAAATAAGACAAGCTTGTTTAGAACTTTATAAATCAAGAATAGAAGCTTTTACTCCTGAACAAACAGGAAAAGACTTTTATAAATTTAGAATACTTTATTTTAGAGGTCCTTTTTTAAAAGATACAGGAATAAGAACTTCTATAATACTTACACAACTTATGAGGAATTTTTCTCCGCTTCTTCTTTTCTTAGAATGGATGGCAACCGATATGATGGGATTTAAAGAATGGATGAGAAAGTTTGGGGTTGTACTTCTGTTTGATAATGGACAAGGAAGTTCTATGAGTTTAGTATTTAATGATACTTTCCTAAGAAGTAAAAACTTTAATTTAAGATTTATACTTGCTAAACTTCATGTACTTGATGGTAAAGATGTTCGTGAAGTTGAAAATATGATGGAAGACGATTTAAATACTGAAATAAATGATGCTGAAAATCTTGCTGGTTCAGATGATATAGAAGATTCTGAGCAAGATATAAGAAAAGCTGAAAAAACTATTCTTAAAGACAAATCACTTCCAGAAGAAGATATAAGTGATTTAAATGAAGAAGTTTATGATGATAAAGTTAACCTTGAAATATTTGATGAAGCTGAGGATACAAATATTGAAGAAGATGAAGATAAATTAACTGAAGAAACACTTCGTAATATAAATGAGGTTGATGAGGATTTAGATGATGAAATAGTACAAATTGCTCAAGAAGTAGAAGATAACAAAATAGTTAAAAGAGATAAATCACATGAAAAGTACTTTGATGAAATAGTTGATAAAAAAGAAGCTACTCAAATGGAAAAAGCTCTATCTTTACAAGAAGTGCACAATTATACAAATCTTAAAAAGGCGGTTGAAACACCAGAAGTTAAAAAACTTAGAAGAAAGCTAGTTGCTTCATCTAAAACACCTAAAGAAATAGCAAGTGATGTTAAAAAACACATTCTTAAAGTTGAAGATGTAAATATAGACCCAGAATCAGATTATTCAAAGAATATGATTAATACTTATACTAAATCATATAAGACTGATTTTAAAGAAGATGATTTCCACAATATAGTTAAAAATCCTATGAAATATACTTATCCTGCACTTCTTACAGATGTACAAAGTAAAGATATTTCAGATAGAGAATTTATGGGAACACTTAAAACATTTAAATATCAAACACATAATGGACAAGAGCTAGAATTTAAACTTCAAGTTCCTGAAACTACTGAAGATGGACGTATATTTATAGGAGGTTCTTATAAACGTATAAGCTTTCAAAATGCTGCAAAACCAGTAATTAAATCAGGAGAAAATGTGATTATAACCACATCTGGTGGTAAAAAGATGATATGTTCTATTCAAGGTTCATTTGCATCTATGGAAGAGAAGTCTGTTGTAATTGCTCTAAAGAAGTTATCTGAACTTACAAAAGATATTAAAGTTAAAACTACTAAAGATTTAGGAGATTTTATATATCACAATAGAGTATCATACTCACTTATACAACTTAATAAATATTTTACATCTATAAGAACAGAAAATGTAGATATAGATTTTCGTGGATATAAAAAAGATGGTAATAAAACATACATGGGACATATAGGAACTACCCTTGTATATCATGACCCAGAAAAAGACACTATGTGGGTTAATGTAAATGGACATAAAAGAGAAGCGGGTTCTATGAAGTTTATACTATCTCTTTTACAGGAACTGTATGGAGACGATGCTAAAAAAGCTATAACATCTGCACAAAATGTAACTCATACTAGAATAAACGGAGCTTATGCAAGAGTAATGGGAAGAGAAGTACCAATTATACTCATTCTTATGATAGCATGTCCTTTATTTACAAAAGATGGAACAGACGGACTTTTAAACATACTAAGAGATACACTAGGTCTTGAATATAAAGTAGTTAATTCTAAAAATATGGCTGCAGATAAAAAACCTACTACTAACAGAGTATACGGAGTTCTAGAGCTTCAAGATTATTATATTCTTATAAAGTATAACTCTGTTACAGCAGAACTGCTTTTATCTCCACTTCTTGAAATGGATTTTACACAATATAATAAACTTGACATAAACGTAATCATGCAAGATTACATTAAAAACTCTAATACTACTTTATATATAGAAAACTTCGTAGAGGATTTCTTAGACCCTATAACAGAAAGAATATGCTCTGTATACGGAATACCATCTGATTTCATAGGACTTATGTTATATGCTGTATCTTTATTTACAGATTATAAAACATATACTTCTTCTGATATAAGAAACTATCGTATTATAGGTCCAGATGAAGTTATAAATAGATGTCTATATCAAGTTATATCAGATGCATTTGCAGCATCTAATGCTAAAGTAAAACGTGGTTCTAGACCAGATGTTAAAATAGCACCAGATGCACTTGTACAAACTATAAATAAACTTACATCTAAAGTCGAAAGTAATGACTTATCTCCAATAAGAACAGTAATGCAACGTACAGAAGTATCATTCAAAGGACATGGAGGTATAAACGACGAAAGGTCATATACACAAGATAGAAGACTATTTGCTGAACATAATGTTGGAACTGAAACAAGGTCTACACCTTATTCTGCAACAGCAGGTATAAAGAAATTCGTTCCATTTAATCCAGTTATAGCTGATGCAACTGGTACTTATAATTCTGCTACTCCTGAAGAAGCGGTTAAGGATTTCAATCCATCTAATATGTACTCATTTGTAGAATCCCTTGTTCCATATATAGATTCAGACCACATAAATAGAGTAATTATGGTTTCTGGTCAATTTGGACACATACTTCCTATAGAAGAAGCTGATACTTGTCCTATAAGTACACATGCAGATGAAGCAGCTTTATATATGACACCACAATTTGCATACTTTGCTAAAATGGATGGTAAAGTTAAAGATGTTAATGATGACTATATAGTAATAGAATATAAAGATAAATCATGTGAAGGTGTTAAACTTGAGGATATAAATCGTAACTCTGATAAAGGTTATTATTTAAGAAATGATTTTACTCTTTCTAAAGGATACAAAGTTGGAGATACAATCAAAAAAGGAGACCTTGTAGCATTTAATAAAAACTTCTATAAGAAAAAGAATAATGGTAAAATAGGACTTGCATTTTCATCACTGCAACACGTAGCTATCATGGACCATCAATTATGTTGGGAAGATAGTTGTGTTATATTTGAAAAACTTTCTAAAGCTGTTGCAACTCCACTTGCTAAGAGGGTAGCTCGGACAATTGACCTGAACAGTACGATATCTGACCCATTGACTGATATATACTCTGAGGTAGATGCTGGTACTACACTTCTTAAATACTCTCAACTTTCAGATGATGAAACTATCAACTCAATTTTTAGTAATGCAGACTCACTTATACAAGAAGAAATGCATGCAAAATATAAAGGAAAGATAGTTGACATAAGAGTTTATTATAGAATGAAGAAAGATACTATTATGAGTGATTCTGTAAAGAAATTCTTAAGAGATGTTACACAAAAGCAAAGATTACAAAAGAATACAAAATCACTAGATAGTGTTACTTCAAACTTTAATAAAGTAAACTTATCTGGAGAACCACAACTTCTAACAAGTGGAAGATACTCAAAAATCAACGGAGATACTATTGAGGATGGAAAAATGCTTGTTGAATATTACATTGCTGTAAAAGATAATGCTGGTTCTGCTGATAAGATAGTTCTTGATAGGTCTCTTAAAGCAGAAATATCAACAGTTTTACCAGACAGATTAAGACCAGAAGGTACACTTACTGGAAGAAGACCTACACTTATATTCTCAAACTACAGTGAGCTTAATCGTATGACATCTGGACTTAATAAACATGGCATGATACTTGCAATACTTGCAGATATCGCTATAAGAGCTAGAATAATGTTGAATAAGAAGCCAGAACCAGATAGTCTACTTGACTATAAATCTAATATGGATATGGTAGAAGGAAAAATAGGTTTTAAATAAAATAAAGGAGGATTAATTTAATGAATGAAGTTGATTTAGAAAAACTAAGTGATTATGAAGCAGATAATGCACTAGAATCTATGTTTGGAGGGGAATCTGAATACGTATCTTCTGTAGAGTCTTTTTTCGGATTTGAATCTGCTTATTTAAATGATGGAATACTTCCGTCTATAGGTAGAGCACTTAGAAATGCTACTACTTTTAGAGATATGACTAAACTTAAAAATATGATGGATGATATAAGAGCTATGAGTATAGACAAAATATCTCAAACTCCATCAAATGTACAAATTAGTTATGAATATTTCCAAAAACTTGTAAATCTTGCAAAAATTAGAGTTAAGAACTTTCCTGAAATAGAGAAGTTATCAAAAGAATTACTTAAAGAGTATGATGCATTTGCAAGAGATGACAAAATGATAGATGTGTTAGGTGCATCATTTCAAGGTAATATAGGTAGTTTTAAATCTATTATATTATCTGGTTTAGGAGTTATTGCTTCATCTGCAGCTATAAGTAAATTAGTTGGACTTTCTATGGCTCCAGGTGTTACAATTTTAGGACAAGTTGTATTTGGATTATCAGCTGGAGTAGCCTCTTATATATTTGCTATATCTGTAGTATTCTTTGCTCTTTCATTATCTATGAAATTTACTTCAAACCCAGTAGAAGAAACATCAGTTAAAGCAAATCTAGATGAATGTAAGAAAAGACTGAAAGGTTTACTTGATAAAGGACTTAATATAGTTAAGAAGATTTCAGGAGTAAGTCCTCAATCTAAAAATATAACACAAGATTTAGAAGCTATAGCTGAAAGACAAGGAGTATTCTCTATAAATCAATTTATTAAGCAAACTAAAGTAAGACAAAGTGTTACATATGAACAAAAAGTTAAAATAGTTCAAGAACTTAAAGAGATGGTTAAGAATGAAGAAGCTATTAAGAAATCACTTGAAACATCAGATGTTAAAAAGATGTTAAAAGAATTTAACTCTATAATAAAAGGATTTAAAAGATGTGGACTTGATTTCTCAGAACTTGAACAACAAATATCAAACGGTGTTGAAATACTTAAATATATAGTACTAGTAAATGATACTATGATACAAGCATTACAACAAGTAATGATAGATGCTAAGAAATACTAATAGTTACAAGAATTAACATTACACGTGTTTTTTTTTGTTACTCATGAAAAAGGAGTGATAAGATTATGAAATTTGGTTATACACTTGCAGGTTTTGAAAGTTTAAATAATTTTGAAGCAAGTAATATAAACTATGCAAAAAGTGATTTAGAATCATTAACATCAAGACTAGAGGCAGAAACATATGAAATTGCTATGTTTGAGTCTCTTGATGAATTTAGAAGAAATGAAGTTGAATCTAAGATAGCACTTGATTTCTCTGTAGGAACAGAAGCTGAAGGAACTATAGTAGATAAAGTTTCTGATAAACCTTGGTATAAAAAACTATGGGATAAAATAAAAGCTATGTTTAAAGCAATAGGAGAGTTCTTTATGAACTTCTTCAGATGGATAGGAAGAAAATTAGGTATTATTAAAGAAGGAATAAGAACTAAATATATTCTTTTCTTAGCAAGACATGCTTGGGCTAAAAAAGCAGTTGACTTTATACTTAGAAAGAAACCTAACGGAGATATAACAGATGCTGATATTGAAGAAGGAACTGCACAAACTGAAGCTGAAATAGTAAAAGAAATACAAGCAAATAGAGCAGGTTTTGAATCTGAAGAATTTGTTGGAACAGAAGGACTTGCTATATGGAAAGCTATATCTGGATTCTTTGGTGGACTTAAAAAGAAAGTAGTAAATTATATTAAAGGACTTGTAAATAAGTATAGAACTCCTGATGAACTTAAAAGAGCAGCAGGAGCTATGAGAGTAGCACAAGTTATGTTTGCAGAAAATGGAGGTAGAACTTCAACAGTAGATGTTCTTGATATACTTAAAAGAACTAATCCATATCAAGCTACTACAAGTGGAGGAAATATTAAAAGTTTAATAAACTACTTAAGAAGCTATACAAGTGTAATAGCTATAATGCAACAAGACAAAGCTGCTGCACAAGAGCTAAGTGAAAGCAAAGACTATGATAATGAAGCTATGATAGAACAAACTATACTTACTGCTAAAAGAGTTCTAGCTGTTGGAGATGACAAGTTATTCTCTATTCATTATAATGAAGTATCTCAATATACAGTATATGATGCATATAAAGATAGTCAGTTTGAATATCTTCAAAAATTCTTAGATGTGTTTAATGAACTTGCAAATACTTTCTCTAAAAATTTTGAAAGTCAATATAAATATATAAAAGATATTTTAGATAGAGGAGATACTGCTGATTCAGAACTTCTTAAAGGTTTCTTAGAAAATAGAGACGATAAAGTAAGACTTGAAAAAGCAAAAGATATATTATCTATGCTAAGAGATTGTGGAACTAAACTTTCTAATATATCTAGAAAGCTTATAGCTTCTGTATCTGAAATAGAATCTTATATATCTAAAGAAGATAAAGATGCTCCAGAAAAAGTAGTTATGTCTTCTGGAGAAATTTAAGGAGGTAAATAATGAAATTTGATTTCAGTCTAAATGGACTTGAAAACATTACTTCATTTAAACCTGAAGAAGATAAACTTTTTGCACTTGAATCAGTTGAGTCAGAGCTTTTAGGCTTTGACTCTGAGGTTCAAATGTCTGAAGCTCAATCAGGGTTTGAAGGAATATATTTTGATACATCTATGATGATATCAGGAATGGAAGCATTATTTAGAAGAAAGAAAAAGGAAGATAAAAAAGAAGAAACTCAAGAAGCTCCAAAAGAAAAACAAGGAATATTTAAACGTATCTGGGCTGCTATAAAAGCTTTATTTAGTAAATTAGCTGGTTATGGAAGAGCAGTATGGAAGTGGTTTAGAACTAAAATAGGTAATGCATTTGGAAAAGTTAAAGCTGGATTTATAGCAATCATATGTAAAGTTTCTTGGCTTAAAAAACTTTGTGATTGGGTTTCTGATAAGTTTAAAGGTAAAAAACTTGCTGAAGTTCCAGATGATGAAGTAGCTAAATTTGCAGATGCAATTGCAAAAAATGATGAAAAAGAACTTAAAAGACTTATAACTGATAAAAAGATTGCTAACTGGGGTGCAGGACCAGAATCTGTTGATTATATTGGAACTGAAGGTATAATTGATTTCTTTAAAAACATATGGGAATCTATAAAGAGCTGGGTTATAAGAGTATTTACTGGTAAGAAAAAAGAACTAGTTAAAAAAGACCCAGAAGTCCAAGCACAAGAAATGAGAACTAATATGCAAAACTATACAAAAGTTCCTAAATTTATGATAAATGTTGGAAATACAGCAAGAATACTTGATTTACTTAAAAAGAAATTAACACAAATATCTTCACTTGATACAGAACAAAACCCTAGAGGTGGAGTATGGATGTTACATTACTGTATACTAATTGGATACTCAATTGAAACATTTAATAATGATAAAATTAGGATAACTGAATCTAGTTCTGTTAATAAAAAAGAATTTACATATGAAGAAGTTAACAAACTTGTAGGAACTATAACTAATAACTACATAGATAATTATGTATTAGAAAGAGACAAACTCCTTCCTGTTGCACCAGAAGGAGATACAAGACCAGAAGAATTTAAAACTACAAATGTAGTTGATTTATTTATAGCAAAAGGATTTGATTCTGTCTTTAAATACTTTGATTGTATTCAACAAGCAGCTGAATGGAACGATAAGATATTCAACACAGACTTTGCAATGTATGAGAAACTTATACAAAAAGACCCAGAAATAATGTTACCTTACTTTGCAGCAGACTTTCCAGATCAAGAAAAAAGACAGCAACTTCTTATGAGTGTTATAAGACTTAATCAGCAACTTCTTAAGAAATTTGTTGACTGCTCTAAACAAGTAATAACACTTGTAAAGAAATGGCAAGTAGACTGGAATAAAGTACAAGATAACTTAATTATAGCAGAGTTACAAAAAGATGTAAAAGAACAGTTTGGAGAAGACTAATCTAAATATAAACCCGAATAGTATTAATCTACTATTCGGGTATCTTCCTTTTTTATACCCGTAAGTTGGAAACAACTTTGCCGTTTAATTTATAAAATCCAGGAGGTAATAATAGATGGAAGAAAAAGAAAAAAGTCCACAAGAAAATAATGAACTTATAAAATCTAGTCTTGATAATACTGTAAAAGCAGTTGAGAGAAACCTAGAAAATGTGGATAATGTTATAAAAGAAAGAAACGAACATATAACTAAAATGCCTGATACTGTTCTTAAAAATCTTGACCCTAACGAACTTAATATAACGTCAAGAAATATAAATTTAGATACAGGTACTCTATTTACATTTAAAGATTTAAAAAAAGGAAGACTATCTGGATATAGTCTAGAAGATGAACTAGCAGACGGAATAACAGCAGCAGCTGCAACACTTAATTCGTTTATGCCTAATGGTAACCATGCGTTTATTCGTATGGTTGACCAAAATATATATCTTGGAGAAAACTTCCCAGCACTAGAAGAATCATTACAACTTTTTATAGATAGCTGTGTAAATGGTTCTTATACAGGAGACCCACTTGCATCATCTAAAACTCCGTTTAAATATTATGATAAATCTGGGGCAGAAATAACAGATGTTAACGATATTGCAAGATTTAATGAACTTCTTATGCCTACAAGAGCAAATTCTGTAAATTTAGAAAGTTTTTTTGATATAGAAATAAATATAAGAAAACGTGAAAGACGTGATGGTATGGCTCTTGTAAGATATATACAGTTTAGAAAGGTATTAAAAGAACTGTATATTAAATTCTTACTTAAGAAAACTAAAGTAAATAAAACTCTTAAGAAAGAAAAAATAGTAAGAATAGCTAAACTTCCTGATGTTATACCAAGACCTGAAAAGCCACATCAAAAAGGATTTGAAACTACTACTTTATTTGCAAGTCAAGGTATATACATGACTGAAAATCATCTTAAGAAGTTTGGTTATACATCTGAGCAAATAAGTGGATTTGAATCTTTAGTAGAAACAAAGGTCGATAGAGTAACTGAACTTTCTGCCAAATCAAAAAGATATGAATATGAACTTACAAGATTTGCAAATGAATCTTTTATGGATTTTGTCGAACGTTATGTAACAGGTGGAACTGAAAAACTACTTGATTACAGGTCTAAAACTGTACATGGTAGTCGTGATGCAGACGGAACTCCACTTATAAAGAATATGACATATGGTCTTTCTGTAGATGCAGGAAGATTTTCAGATGAAACATCGAATGAAATACTTGGTGCATTAAGAGATAGTTATAGTGGTTTACATACTATATCAACATTTGGTACAGAATCAGCAAGTAGTGAATTCACAGGAATAGAGTCAGTACTTGAAAATAATGATATACTAGATAGAATATCATTTGATGATATTTATAATACACAATTCCCTGATAATTTTAATATAAATCATATATCAAGAGGTTTTGAATCTACTGAAAATGGATTTATAAATAAACCTTATATAGAAAATGAAGTACAACAGTTATTCTATGATACTGCAATACTTCTTGATATAGATTATAAGCAAATAGGTATGGAAACATTTGAGGTGGGAACTATGCCAGATGCTGTCGCAAGTAACTATCTTCTTAACCATAGAGACGGAGCTCCAAAACCACCTAGAAAACAAATAATATCTCAAGATAAAGTAAACGATAATACTATTGCACAAGGAGATAATATAAAAGAACCTGATGAAACTACTGTAAAAGAGCAAATACCACATGGAAGAATAGAAAAGTTATTTGCTTCTGTTAAAGGAGGAGTAGTTGAAATACTAGATGGACAAAGAGCAATACCTGTTATGCCAGGTAAACGTGTACTTGGAGCATTTTATATAACACATAGTCATGAACTTATGAGAAATTTACTACTTACAAGACAGTTTATGACTCAACCACAAGCATTTATGAATCTTGTGGATTCTGAATATGAATATGCTGGGTCTCAAGAAGAGCTTGTAGGAAGACTTATATTCTCAGACTACTTAAGACCACTTATAGAAAAAAATATGAGTACAAAGTTCTTACGTGAAAATGCTGATGTTATGTATACTATACAAAAAATAATAGAAGACCAAGATTTATCAAATTCTATGAGTTATTCTGATATAGCAAATTATAATATGGTAAATTTATCTAGAATATCATTTATACCAGCAAGTGAGTTGCATGTTGCTCGTAACACGAATGAAGGATTTGGTGAAAGTTTCTTCCAAAAAGCAAGAGTACCAGCTAACTTTAGAATAATAGCAAATGAAGCATATCTTGCATGGGTAATACATGATGGTAAACCTATAAACGTTATTAAAGTACAGTCTGGACTTGGTGATGGTGGAGGAATGTTTGGTGTTAATAATGCTATGAGACAGTTTGCAGCACATAAAATGACACGTGGTGGTTTAAGACGTATTAATGGTCGTGGACAAAGTATTACAGCTGAAACTATAGTATATCAGTCTCAAGGAACTGACGATATAGTCCAACATACACAAATACCTGGTTATGAACTTAGAATAGAAAAAGATATGATGAGACAGTGGGAAACTGAAGCTACATCTATAGTTGGATTCAATTCAGCACTTTTTACATCAGAAGATGGTAGAATAGAACTTGCACGTAAACTTGCAGATTTAGATGAAATACAAACAAGTAAAATATTTCATGAACAAAGACGTAATGCAAGACCTGCAAGTGATAGAGCTACAAGACTTCTTCATTTAAGAGGTGGAGATGATGTAAAGGATATAACAGTTGAATATCTACCACCATATCTAGTTCGTGATAATAACGTTAAACAAAGTGAAACATTAAAAGAAGTAGGAGATACACTTGAAGCACTTAAGGGTATCTATGAAAGTAAATATGAAGATAATGAGCTTTATCAAGAAGTTAAACCTTATATTTGGAATACTGTAATGGAAAAGATGCATGTTTCAGATGTACTCGTTACAGGTAGTGATGATATACTTGAAGAAGCAAAAAGAAAAAAAGAAGCAGTAGAATCCATGATGGCAAAAGAAACAAAGTAAAAAAAATAAAATCTCCTATACTCATGTGTTTGGGTATAGGAGAGAACATTTTATTTTTTACCCCACCAATATTTTATTATGTATCTATAAAAAGTATCTGCATTTATTATAACACAGATACCTAATATAATCCATAATAAAAATTTTATTAATATGTAGATAGACATTTGTTATTTCCCTCCTTTCTTTTTAAATAATAAATATTCCATTAACATCCATACACCAACCCACCCTAGTTTCCCGAAGAATCCTAGAGTTACCCCAAATGCCAAAAATAAAGAACCTATAAATGAAAAATAACAGAATAACATGAACAGAATTAAAGCAATCAAAAATATAAAATAATCGTTCATAATAACCTCCTAATATAATTAATATTACATTTTATAATATTTAATCAAAAAGTTATTAAGAAAAAAAAAAGACTTTACGAAGGAGAATTGCAAAAAAAAAATAACGCGTGTGCGTTAAAGAGATTTGAGTTATATTAAGCGTATTATGTAAGTTTCTCCATTGTGTCTAAATTTACACTTTCTAACATTACTTAAATCTAAGCTTATCCCAGTTTCCTTTATCTGTTCTTTTATATGTTCGACCCTTTTTGCATAAGTAGTCTTACATCTTTGATCACCGAATCTAAGTTCAAATATTGCTCTGTCTAATCTTCTAAATAGCGTTCTGACATCATAGTCCTTTGTATAAATTCTTCTTTCCATTTAAATACCTCCATATAATTTAATATAACACTTTATCATATATACCTATAAAATCAATAACAAGTACCCCAATTTGAAACAATTTTACCCGTTTATTTAATTAATTATAAAGGAGGCTATCCTATTGAAAACTGATTATTTAGTAATAAAGAAAGAAGAATTAATTGGAATTCTTAAAGAAGTATTAATGCAATCAGAAATAAAACTACACCCATCAACTGATATGTCAACTATTATGGATGGTATAAACTCTATTAATACTACTTTAAAATCAATTAAAAGTAGACTTAGTAATCTAGAAACTACTAAATACTATTCTGGAAATTATGATACATTTTACTTTAAAGTTCCAACTAGTACTTTACCTAAAGAATTAGAAATAAGAGTATCTTATAATTTTAAAGATAATTCTAAACCTAGTGAAAAGCTTACATCTGTTTCTGCTTTTTATATAAGTAAAAGTTTTATAGATGGAAATAGTAGTACTGGTGTTTTAAATTTAGGTACAAATAAAGTAGGAATAAGTTATCTAGGTTCTATAGTATTTGAACTTGTAAAAGATACACCTAATAATCATTATTATATTAAAATGAGCATAGGAAATAAGAAATCAACTGGAATTACTATTGAAAGTATGAATGTATGGAGTTATTCACAAAATCCAGATTGGGTTTTATATCCAGAATCTCAGCTAACAAGTATACTTCCTAATCTTACAACACAAGTTAAAAAGGAAGCAGAACTAGAATCTGATACACTAAGAAGAGAAGTTCCAGATATGGATAAACTTGTACGTTCTGACGATTACTCATTTATTAAATCTTTAACACAAGCTCAATTTGATACTATGAAACAGAATGAAACACTTCAAGAAGGAGTACTGTATACAACAGATAAAATAGAAGAGGATTAGAATTCAAGGAGGATTATAATATGGAAGAAGTTAAAGTAATATCTTTAGAAGAAGTAGAAGCTCTTAAAGCTAAAATAAAAGCTGAAAACGATGCTTGGGTTGCCGAACAAGAGGCACAGAAAAGAAAGCAAGGATTTGTGTCTGGTGTAAAATACGGATATGTTAAAGAAGACTATATAAGTACAATGTATCAACAAGATACACAAAATGAACCATTTAGATATGGGGAAGTAAGATATAATACTTATAGAACTCTTTTTAATAAAGAAAAGAATGCATATAGAATAATAGATAACCTTATGCTACCACCACCTGCACAAAGACTTGATTGGAAAATACTAGAAGAAACACTTCTTAGAAATACACAATATGTAATACAAAGTTATATTCAAAGTTCATCTAGTCTCGATGTATCTGCATATGCTTATACTACAAAAGAGCAACTTATAGACATGAAATATCAAATGGGAAGAATTTATAACTCTCTTGATGATATTGCAACTATAATAGTTAGTGCCACATCAAACTTTATTCTTGCACAACTTATGTTTTATATAGACAGAAGTCACATTTTCTTACACATAAAAGAAAATGTATTAAGACCAAATGTAAGAAAGTTTATGGAAATAGCAAGAGAAACTCTTATGGACCAAGACTTATCTGAAACTATTGAAGATATAAAAGGAGAACTAAACCATACAGTTGAAGAATATATTCATGCTATGCTTATAGCTGTTGATACTAAAAAGATTCAATCTACTAGAGAAAAGCTTCTAACTTATAGAGATAGATTCTATAAAGATTTAGATGCAGCATTTGCAACATGCGAATATCTAATGCCTCAATTTATGATTGATTTAGTTCTATTTACAACAAATGCAGAAGAAATACAAGCATACAATAATTATCTAAAATTCCTAGAAACATATAAGTTATCTCTTACTCTGGAAGCAAACAGAGCAATATTTAGAAAATACTGTAATCCTGATATAGTAGATACTGAGTTTGAAAAGAAACTTAAGCACACTATTCAAAAGAGAAATAGTTTTAACGGTATATACTTAGATGATGATAAACTTATAGATGGAATTACATTTGATGAAATGAATATGATTATACGTGCATGTTCTGGAAGACTAGACCCAGATGACAGAGCAATGCTTAATGGAACAAAATATGCAAAAAGAGTATTTGAAATTATAGACCAACATGGAGGAATTAATTATTCTTGGTACTTAAAAGAACATAAACTTGCAAGAAAAGATAATTTCTCTAAAAAAGAAGTTCTATATGAATTTAGAACTGATAAATTTGATATAGATGTAAATGAAGATATAAGAAGATTTCCTGAGTTTATCAAAAATTCCTTATACAAAGATGCAGATGTTAGAAAAATACCTGAATGTTTCATACATCAAACAGGTTATGTGATAAACTCTATGACTAAACCTGAGATAGTAGAAGAACTACTTGTGGCTTATAAAGGAATGGATAAAAAGGAAAAACTTGCACAAAGACTTTCTACTATTAATAACTACTTAATACATATAAGAAAGTTTGACCCAGATAGAGTTGACTATCTTCAATCTATATTAAATGACTATGAACATATTGGTCCAGCAGGTCCTATAAGTAAAGATTACATAGATATAGGAACTAACCCTATAATAGCTAGTACAACAGAGGAACTTATTGAAAAACTTGTTATAGTTGAAGGAATGTGGAGAATGTTATGTGAAGCACAAGAAAAACGTAGAAAGAAACTTGCTAAACTAACATATTCAGACTATGACCCTAGTAGTCCTCCTGAAGAAAAGAAAAATGATGTTATTATAGGAGAAGATGGAAATTTCAGATACTCAGATGAAGAATTGGCTTATAGAAGAAGTGTAGGAATTCCTGATGATGTAACTATACCTAGAATTCCAGTTAGTAAAGATGAGAGAAATAAAATGTTAGATGCAGAAATAGCAAGACTTAATCCGCAAGGTATGTTATTCACTGGAGATGATATGCATCCTAATATTAACTTCCTAACTAGAGTTACAGATGATATTTACTATGATAAAGGAATGCCTCCGTTAAAACCAATAGTCCCAAGAGACCCATCTAAACCAAAATTTGGCTATACAGAAGAGGAACTCAAGGGAATGTTATTTAATAAGTAGAGGTGAATTGAATGAGAGTATTTGATATTGACATACCTGCTTATATAAGAGCAGGTAAAGTTGGTATTGTAGATAGTACTAATAAGAAGTCCGAGGGAGGACTGTTCTCTACCAAGATATTTGGAGTAACAGAAAGAGAAAAGGAATCAAGATGTGGAGTAATAAACCTTGGAACTTATGTTATGAGACCATCTATTCTTGATATGTTTCGTAGAGTAGATTCAACTATGTATAAATGCTGTACTGATTTTAAAATGCAGTTTGTTATATATGACGGACTTCTTATGAAATATGACCCAAAAATACATCATGAACTTATGGATATAGGTTCAGGTCCTAAATGGCTATATGACCACTGGGACCAAATAGATAAAAAGAAATATCTTCAAAAGACAGGTCAATATGCAAATGTTGAACTTAAACGTGTTATGTCAAAACTTAACCGTGACCAAACATTTACTCACCATCAGTGGGTAGGACCTGTGTTTATGCGTCAAGAACTTACAGAAGATACAGTAACACAAGATGAACTTAACGTATACTTAGAAGATATACTTAAATATTCCATGATAGTTAATAACTTTGAACAGGGAGCTATTGCACTTCAAAATAAAGTAATGGATTTATTTGACTATCTTGGAGAAAGATTTCTTGGTCCAAATGGAGCAGCAAGAAAGAAAACTATGGCAAGAACAGTAGATTTCTCCTCTCGTACAGTTATGCTTACTAATGTATATAGACATGATGAGATAGGAGAATCTAAAATAGACTGTAGGTCAGCTGGGATGGCAGTACACTTACTTGCTGGAATGTTTTTGGATACAGTTATTAAAAACTCAATAGACTTTATTAAGGATTTATATGACAGAGGATGTTTTGATGATGATGTTACAACTGATATGCTTATAGTGTATGATAAAGAATACTTAAGAGAACAAATTAAAAAACTAGAAGACCCACATCATAAGATAACAGGTTTTCCAGCAGTTTGTGCAGACGGGACATTTAGACCTCTATCTATTCCAATAGATGTATGGGACCCACAAACTAAACGTTATGTAACAGAAGACAAAGAACTTTCTTGGCTTGAATTCTTTTATATAGTTTTAGAGAGTTATGCAGATGTTTATAATAAACGTACTGTTAAGATAACTAGATTCCCGACAGATTCAACATTATCAACACAGTATCTAAGACCAGTACCTTTATCTTTATATCCTACATACTTAAAGAAATGTAAAGTATTTGGTGTAGAGTATAAAGATTATCCTTATGTAAATGATTTCATTAGAAATAACTATGACCAAAGACTATTTGAGACAGCTACAAGAATAGCTGCTGGAGTAGTAATTGGGTTCAATGGTGATCATGATTTGAAAAAGTCACTTACATTCGACATACAGTAGAAGAATGTAAGTTAACTCAGGTGAATTGCTGGAAAGCCTTAAAGCTCTATTGCCTAGATATAGGAGCGTGAGTAGAAAAAATAATAGAGATGTGAACTGGAGATGCAATAAAAGGGTGTTAATTAACACCCTCTCTCAGCACAATGCAATAGGTAATCAGCAGCCAAATTTATTACATACCTAGAAAGTTTAGGATTTCAGAACTTAGCGTATGATTATTATTTCTAAGTTTAGCTATAATTTTAGGGTCATAATTATACTTTTTAGCTAGTTCTGAATTTGTTTTATTTGTATTAATGATTTCTAAATAGATTTTAACAGCAAGTTCTAACGTAAGTTGATGTGCACGTGATGGTGATAATTTATTTATAATAGAATGTCTAACATTCTCTTTTGTAGTAACTAACTCTAAGTTATCTAATCTGTTATCATCTTTCACACCATTTATGTGATTAATCTCTCCATCTGTGTAGTAATTAATTCTATTAAATGATGTAAAGACAAGTCTGTGCACAGATACAGTTATGGGATTTTTATCTATGTCATATAATTTTATTTTCAGGTAACCTCTTCTAGCATCTGAAAATGGTTTAAGCACTGAAAATACACCATATCTAAATGACATAACTATTCCCATCTTATTTATAAAATACCTATTTGGAATCAACGTTTTATCACCTATTGATGATAAAATAATCATATGAAACACCTCCTTTATTTTATAGTATATAATATATAAAGGTTCAACGACTATCCCGAAAGGGAGTAAGGGACAAGCGTCCCTGAAGTGCCTGACAGTCGTGCTGTATTTATAGGCTGTAGATATAGTCTGTACTTATGTGAAAGCATAAGAGAAGTAGTAGCGATACTTCGTAACATAATAGGGAGATGAAACATCTAACTCTCCTCTTAACTCAAAAGAGGCAGTTGACGAAGCTCATAGAATTAATGATAGTTTACTTCAGCATTTTACTTATTCTGGTAAGTTTATGAATAAGGTTGGTAAAGATGCTGACCAATTAATGTATACATTTACAAGGGAAAGAAAGAAGTATGACCCACCTAAGAAATTGTGGGATAATAAAAATGAATTTATAGATTATATACTTAATCTTAAAGATGGTAAAATATCTATATCAACATTAACTCATTATACGTGCATACAAGAATTAGGTAAAAGACCTCTTGTATCATTATATGATGATGTTACATTTAAAAGACTTGGTAAAACATATACTACAACTGTAGGAAGACTTATAATAAATAAAGTAGTATTTGCTTCACTTTGGGATAATAAAGTTTGGGATTTAGTACTTACTCCACTATATGGAGATGGAATAGAAAATCTTGTAATTAAAATAAAAGATTACATTATAGAAGATAAAATAACTGATACAAAAGTTCTACAAATGGTACTTGATAGATACACAGAGTTCGGTTTAAGACTTTCAAATTTATATAATGCAAATGTTACAAATAGTATGATTTTATCAAATGAAGAATTTGATAAACATAGAGATGAGACATTAAATGCAGTTAAAGAACAAGTTGAAAATGAAAAAGATGTAGAACTTTTAAATAAAACTATAGATGGACTTGTAGAAGATGCTAAAAAAGAGTTTAAAGATGACCCAATGATGGAAATGTATGAATCTAAAAACTCTGGTAAAATGGATAATCACTTTAGAAATATGAATATAGCAATGGGTGGTCTTCCTATGATAGGTGGAGGAACAGCTATTATACTTGATTCACTTGGTGATGGTGTAAAACCTGTGCACTTTCCAGCACTTGCAAATGTTGGAATGGTAGGGGCCATATCAAGAGCAAAACAAACAGCTCTTGCTGGAGCTGCGTATAAGTATATTTCAAATGCTATGCAAAATGTTAGAGGCGTAAAAGGTGACTGTGGTTCTAAAGAAGGGGTTATAGTTAGAAATGCAAGAAGAGTTGACATAATATACAAATATATAATAAACCCAAATGGAAGTCAAACTTATGTAACTTCTGATAATGTAGATAAATATATAGGTAAAACAGTAACTGTAAGACATGTACTTAAGTGTAAAATGAAAAATGGACACTTCTGTTCACATTGTATAGGTGAAGAACCATTTAAACTTGCAAATAGAGATATGATTTATATAGGAATGTTTGTCTCTGATGCTGCAACTGCAATACTTAATATGTTTATGAAAATGACACATAATCTTGGTGCTGATGTATTTAGAATAGTAGATTTAGAAAAATTCATATATCCAGAACCAACAAAAGGAGCTCTATTTAAAATAGAACATGACCCGCTTGATAAAGTAGATAAAGTATACTGTCAAACAGATGTAACTTGGTATGTGCCTAAGACTGCACTTACACCAGAAGGTACAAACTATAAGATACTTGCACATGGTTCTATAATAGAAAATGAAACACATAATAAATATACATTTACTCTTGGAACAGAAATTATTACAAATCCAACTGAGCTTTTAAAACCAGGACATCCATCTAATCCTAGTCAAACACACTATAAACTTGTGTATAAGCAAGGAGATGTAATAATAGAGAATACTATTATACCAAGAGATGAAATGACAGTTTATAAGATGTTTAATGTATTCCTAAAAGGAGGTATATCAAACCTTATACCACTTGAAACACATTTAGAAGTATTCCATAATACTATATCAAATAACAAAAAGGTAAACATAAGTGATATTTCTATGGGACTTATTATAGCTTCACTTGCAAGAGATAGTGCAAATCCAGATAAACCAGCAAGAGAAACTGGTTCTAAAGATTATATTATGATAAGTTGTGATGACTTAACGGTAATGAGTGGAACATTTAATGCATTCTTTGGAAACGATGCTAAGCGTGCACTTGCAATATCTGTTGCTAAAGACCCTGATAAGCAAGATGAAGTAATATCACCTATGGAAGTAGCATATAGAAACTAGCAAAAGGAGGTTTATAGATTGGCTAACACTAAAGAGCTTAATGTACGGTTACAGACAGCTAAAAGACTTATTACTAACCTTATAGTTAAGCAAAGTAAAAGAGCATTAGAAAACGAAACAGAAGAATCTGCAAAAAACTATGTTGAGTACTATAATGCTTATATGGGATTTGATAAACTTTCCGACTATCCAAAATGGACTAAAGAAGAAATAAAAGACGCCTTGGTTGGTATTAGTGAAGAAGATGCCAATATGTTATCAGAGGATAATGTCATTGTAGAACTATACAAACAAGGCAGCTTTACAGATCACGAAGTTTCAAGACTTCTTGATTTTAAAAGAGCTTATGTAATTACAACATATGTTGAAACCAACGAGTATTATCGTATGCTCGTTGGTTTACCGACATTAGAAGAAGTTGAAAAAAATGATTTTGTATATTATGAAGGAACTCCACTACATGAACTTGATTATGCTACTAAGTTAAGACTTAGACGTAATGGTAAGTTTGATGAACTTTATAAAGATACACAAAAGCAATATATTAGATTCATAGGAAGAGAAATAGACCTTATAACAGCTCGTGAGTCCGAAGAATTTGAAGTACTTTCAAATATTAAAGATAAAGCTGACCACGAAATGTATGCAATATGTTATAATAAAGAAAGAGAAATGTGGATGAGAACATTTTATAATGAATATCTTATGTATAATACTGACTTTTATGAAGCAGAAGATGTTGTAACACTTAAGTTGCAAGCACTTATATCTTATGTACTTGAAAGTAAGAAACCATTTATACATAAATCCACATATACTCAACAAGAAGCAATAGACATATGGAAATCTCATGGACTTACTCTTCCTAAAAACATGCCAGAACTTTATAGAAATAGTTGTACATTTGTACTTAACTATCTTCTTATGTTTAAAGGGACTAATTACGTACTTAACTATATCACAGAGAAGTTATTCTCAGGTCTCAATCTTTATAAATATTTTATACGTAAAATACCGAAAGAGAATATAACATATCCTTTAACTGGAAATGAAAAACCAGAAGAGCTTTATAACGTACAGTTTGTACTTCGTCCTTTTAAATGGTTATATCCATATCAAGATGAATATGTTACAAATGAAGACAAAATTCTATCATATGATGAAGTTGTACAAATGGACCCTAGATGGCGTGATACGGAAGAGCTTAAAAGAGCAGTATTCAGTGAAGAGTTTTCGTTTGCTGAATCTAAGTATCTATCATTAGGTAATTCAATAAATGTAACCAAGTTTGGACATTGGTATGCTATAATGCATAGATATATAATGGAAAATAGAAAGATTGCAGAAAAACATATAATGACACTAAAATCAACTGGACAAAACCATACATTTTTTGCAGTATTTATGCATTATATGAGTTTAACTACATTCCAGGCACATAGATATCATTTGTTTGAAACAGATACTATGCCAGAAATAGATAAACTTTATGGATTTAAAATACCTAAGAATTTTGATGAAATAAAAATGAAGTTTATATCTGAGTTTAATGCAAGAGAGTTTAAATTTGCTTTAAATGAATTTCCTGATGCTCTTAATAATAACTCTACTTTTATAGAGATGCTTATTGCTATGGAAAAAGCAATGGGAATACATGATATATTTGATAAACTTAAACTTAAAATTAGAAACTTAAGAGAATATCTTGTGCTAAATGAGATAGAACGTATTATAAGAGAAGTAGACAGAGTTCCAGAAGTATTTGGTCAAACTAAAGGTTCTGAAACTCCAACTACATATCAAGATATATTAAAGCAAATAGACCCAATACTGTATGCAGAATATGAAAGAGTAAAGTCTCCGTTTGATATAACTAACCCTACTGATGAAGAACTTGCAAAACGTGAAAACCTTATAATAGAAATAGATAATCTCACACAAGAGTTAATTCAATACTTTTCAGAACTTGGAAGAGACAGTTTACCAAATTCACTTAGAATAGAAAAGGTTCTTGATGTAACACAAAGATTTATGAATGGACTTTCTAAATATCTTCTTTATATACTTAAAACGTTTAAAGCATATGCAGTAGATTTTATATCAGAAGGTGGACTTTTAAAAATGGGTCCTGATAGAGAATATCAGCTAAATTTTGATAGTATATGGACACATGTTGAACATACACAAAGAGATAGAGTAAATATTGGTTCTAATGATAGAATTAAAATAAAGTATTTAAAACCAGTAGCAAAAACTATACAGTCTAATCATGATAGCTTAAAACTTAGAATGATTTATGGAGATGTAGCTATTTATGATGGAGAAGGAGGAAAATTCTAAATGGAAGAAAAAGATTTAAATAATCTTAAAATAGATGAAAAACATAAATTCGTTTATAGAATATATGATGATAAAGAAAAAGGACATGTTGTAGGAGAAGTTGTAGGTAAAAAGCAACTTGAAGATGGTTCTTGGGTTGAAGTAAGATTTAAAAATAAAGTAACTGTACAAGGACTTCAACATATAGTAACATCTATCTATAATGGACTTACACCAACTCTTAATTCAAAATATTTTGAAGAAGAGCTTTTTAAGACAGATACAGAAAATACTAAATCTAAAGTAGTTGTAAAACCTGGACCTGCTAAAATAATAGGACTTAATGTTGCTAAAAATGGTGCTAATGGAGGAGATATAATTCCTTTTAAAAGACATCTTGATGGATTTAACGCAAACCTTGATGATTTAATCCCTTGGAGAACAGTTCTTTTAACACAAAATGACTGGGTTAAATATAAACAAGCTTATCTTCATCATAGAGTAGTTGAAATAAATGGCATAAAGTATGTTGAATACTTTACAAAGAAGGTTACATTTAGACCATTTTATAAAACAGATGATGGACATGATATTCCAGATAATCATGGACAAACTTTGTCAACAGATAAAGACTGTCGTGCTTATGTAGAATGTGATATTGATGTGTCTTCTGATGAGTTACAAGAACATTTTAGACTTAAAAATATAGGAGGAACAGATGGAACATCGTTCTCTGCTTCTCTTTTAATGTTTGGTTCACCAGCTGAGATTACACTTGGAGGAAATAAATACGAAACTATTACCAATACAAAGGTATACTCAAGATGTAATCATATAAATCTATATCATGGTTCAGCAGGGCTTGTAGATGTAAAGTATGAAGTGAACCATGTATAAAGTAGGTGATTTAAATGACACCAAGAATGTATGATATTAATGGTAACTTAATAAATCAAGCTGGTAAGAAGATTCCAGATAGAGAACCATTTAAAGACATTATAACTGGTGGTATATTTGACATATTACAAGATAGTAAACCAACTGGTTATGATGAAAGAAATCAGTATACTCAAGCTATAATGAATGATGTAAATGGTCTTAAAGATGCAGTACGTGGAAGAAAGTCTATTATACAAAAAACAGATGAAGCACTACAACGTATTTCTAATATAGCAGACGGGATAAGAGTAAATCCATCTTCAACACTTGAAGACAAACTAAAAGACTTAGGATATGGCATATTTCATGGTTTTTATGAAAGAACTATGAGAAAATATGGTAAGAAACTTGAAAAGGCAAATAATTTCTTAAATAGAATAGGAAATATTGGTAAGTCTTTTATTAATATATTTGGACTTAACGATAACTCTATCATATCAAATGCAAAAACAGCATATCCAAAAGTATTTAAATCAATGGATGCTGATTATGTTTCATCTATAGCTGGTAAAGATTTATTCTCAACAGGATTATACTTTGGAGAATATGCAAGATTTATGATGGAAGATTTAGGCTATATATGGGATACTACTAAAGCAATAGCATTTTCAAGAGAATATGCTTTTGTACATAGACCATTTCTTGAATCTGATACAACTGGGAGAATAAAATCCTATGTATTCTTTACAAGACCTAATCTTAACCTATTTGTAAAAGGTAAAAATAATGAAATTGCAGCAACGGGTGAACTTACTCGTTACGATACATTAAGACAGCTTGTACTTTCTGACCCTGGACTTTACTCTGAACTATGTAGAGATGGCTGTAATAAATCAGCTTTATTTACATTTCTAAATAACTACTGTTTAGAAGTTCCTGCTGTAAGAATGAATGAGTCTTCTCGTGAAGGTGTACGTAATATGCATGGAGGAACTATTCCTGTTCCTGGAAAGCCTGAAAACGTTGGTACGGAAATATCAGTTACTTTTACAGATAATGCAAGAGCAGATGTTGCAAAACTTCTATTCTGCATGCGTAAATATGCACACTACGTAGCAGAAGAGGGTTATGCAATGCGTCCTGAATATATAAAATATCAAGCACTTGATTCTTATATGTCTATGTATGTAGTAACTGTAAATACTGACTGGGAAATAATAGGATTTGGATTTGGTTGTATGCTATCACTTGCAGATACCCCAACACATTTTACTCAACATAAAATGGAAGGATTTGAAAAACCAGAACTTCTTGATAGTTTTTCTGTTACATTTAAAGCTCTTGAATGGGATACACATGCACCTGAGTATTTTGACTACTTTAACTGGATTAGTAATTTTAACCCAGCAAATGCAGTTGATACTCGTGGTTCAGCTCTAACATTACAAGAAATTACAAGAGATACACAATCAGGTAGAGAAGGATGTCCATATAGAACATCATTATGGACAGAAGACTGTGGATTTAAAGGTGGATATGCAACTGGACCAAATGTATCACCATCGTTTCAATCAAAACGTGTGTTTGCACAAACATTCCCAAGAGTGTTTGAATATGTAAACTATGCACATCGTGGTGTTGGAGAATTACTTGCTCGTAATCCAGGTGTTTATGTAGCTGTTAATAGTAACGACCCACATCGTAGAATATTTAAACTAGGATTTAGTTATTAAGGAGGGTGCATATGGCATTTGGAGAAAGAAGTAATGAGATAACAAATACACTTCCTGAACTAGATTTAAGGGGATTTATTACAAGAGCAAATGAATACTGGCAAGTTATATCATACGAGGGTAAATCAAAGATTATAATAGACAGATTTCATACATGGGACACATGTTATCATCATGTAACTGAACATCTTATGACATATTTAAATGAAATGCTTGGTTATAAAATTGCTGGTGAGAATTTAGAGCATGTTTCTGCTGAACCTAGTTATGACCTGCGTGATGTAAGAACTATAAGTATACAACCAGACTTACTTCCAAGAGGAGTATTTATATTTACTCAAGATGTAAACCAAACAGGAATAGTTAATATTCCATCTATGGACCAAGTTAATATGTTTAAAAAGAAACCTAGATTTACAGCTATGGTAGTAAACTACAAAAATGACCCAAAAGATGGTCTTATGTATAACTACATGAAAGATTTAAGATTTGCACTTACAGCAGATTATAGATTTAACACAATGCTTTGTGCATTTACAGTTATGGTAGGGACACTACCTGAGAGAATGGAAGTTGCAAGACTATGGAGAGAACAGTTTCCTGATAATGTATCTACTGACTTATATCGTAACTTTTTCCCATTTAGAACTATACTAGATGATATAATACCAATAAGTTACGATATAGAAGCAGTAATACCAAGAGAAGTTGAAAATACATTAAAGAAAATGTTTGGTATAGAGTATCTTAATGAAAATCAAGATAGAAGATATAAACGTCCTTCTGATGATAAACTTCTTGACTTACTTAGAAGATACTCAGAAACACCAGTAGACTTTAAAGTAGTAGGAGGTAAGAATGAGTTATACTTTGTATTTAGATATAAAGCACAAATAACTCTAACTGCAGATTCTATACAAGAAGACACACTTCCTCTTAATAATCTTAATATACATCAAGTTAGATTTCAATTTCTTATAACTTATCCAGAAGTTACAAGACTTACTTTTCATGCAGATTTAACGTGTCCTAATCTTAATAATCCCAATCTTGATGTTAAAACAGGAAAAACATATAAGATTGCAGATGAAACGTATGAAGTTAAAGCAATGGAAGATGTAAGAGTAGCACATTGGCAAGACCAAATATATGGAACTGTACTTGAAAATAATATTATTTATAAAATATCTGAAGAAGATATAGTTCGTAATGATGTTGGAGAGTATGTATGTGCTAAAATAGATTTCTCTAGACTTATTATTAATCCTTTAGTTGTAGGTTTTATGAAAAGAGCTGAGTTAAGATTTGGTAAAATTCAAACAGAACCTGAGAAAACTAAAGCAAGAGAATTTTATAATATAGTTGCAATAAGAAAACGTGTTCGTAAATTTGAAGAAAGTTTACCTGAACCTTATGGAAATACTATTGGGACTACTATTGATTATAATAACTCTTACATTAAAGATACATATGCACAAGTAGATGAAGAAATATTTATTGGAATATACATAAATAAAAAAGAATTTAATGTATTCTTAGAAAGAGTAGGATATACTGGAAAACCTAATCTTGCTAGAGAAACACCAACTGGAGAAATATAAATAATCTGAGCTCCTTAATTGGAGCTCAGATTATTTTGTACGCAAAGGAGAGATAGTAGTGAATCAAATAGATAAATACCTTATGAGAGTACACAACTTATTTGAAAACTATCAAGATGAATGTTTAGCTATACTTAAAAAGTATAAACCTAAATCTGAAGTAAAGAAATATACAGCTTCTGTACATAATTACATTATGTCTATAGCAGAACCTGAAGATTTAAAATTTTATAAAGATAAACCAAGAGGTAATGTAATATCATGTAAGTATATTGCTTCTAAAATTGATGATATGACAGAATGTAAAGTTATGGTGTTAAGAGACATATTTAAATATCAAAATACACCAAAACTACATCTTATTAAAACAGATAATAAAGATGATACAAAATCATTTATAAAGGGAATAGAGAAGAAACTAGCTTCTCTTGATATAGAAATTGAAATAATAGAACTTAATAGTATTGAAGATTTACTGGATTACAAAGATAAATACAAAGACTCTTTAAATCCATTTATAGTACTAAAACCACTTGGACACCTATTTGAAGAAACTATTGATATGTTTAAAGCTACCCTTAGTGAACTAGATAATAGTAGATATCGTGATATAGATTGCTTTTTAGATATGAATACATCTACATTTATGGCTGATTGTAGACTCGGGTATGTACCAACTACAGTTGCAGCTGTGATAGAGATATTTAAAGAATTTCAATTTATAATGAAGAAATATCCACATGTATTTGTGTTAGGTCAATCAAAACACTTAGGAAAACCTATGGCAGATGTAATAGAATATAATAAATTCTCAACATTTGTAGCTGATTCAAGGACATCAACTCATATAAAAGAAGCATTACTATTTACATCTGATATTATAATATCAGTAACTGGTTCAAAAGATATATGTAAAATGTTTAATAAATATCCAGTATCTACTAATGAAAGTCTTGCTAATAGAACTATTATAGATGTAGGAATAGTAAATGATAATGGTAAGTTAAGAGGAGATATTCCTAATGATATAAAGGCTCAATATACTTTATATAATAAAGTACCTGGCGGAGTAGGACTTATAGATACTTCAATAGTAGCATTAAGAACAGTAGAATCATATTATACACAACTAACATTGAGAGGAGAATTAAAATGACAGAATTTGATAAAATTTATAAAGGTATAGTAGAGGACATACTAATTTCAGGAACATCAAGTCATTTATATGGAGGGGTTAGAACAAAATATGCAGATGGAACTCCAGCGCATTATATATCAAAATATGGATTACATTTTAAGTTAAATGTAGATTGGAATAATCCAGAAACATTTCCACTTTTAACATCAAGATATACACCGATTAAATCAGCATTTAGAGAAATAGCATGGATTTGGTTATTCCGTTCTAATAATGTAAAAGATCTAAGAGAGAAACTTAATTGTAAATTCTGGGATGAATGGGAACGTGAAGATAATACTATAGGAAAAGCATATGGATATCAAATAGGAAGACCTGTACTTGGTCATGATAATCAATTATCTTATATAATAAGAACATTAAAAAATGACCCTAACTCTAGAAGAGCTATAACTGAGATATGGATACCTAGTGAACTTGAAGATATGGTATTAACACCATGTGTGCACTTAACACAGTGGAGTATAAGTAATAATAAATTAATTCTTGAAGTAAGAGCCAGATCGACAGACGTAGGGTTGGGCCTTGTTAGTAATGTTTCTCAATACTCTATACTTCAAAAGCTTGTAGCTGATGAAATAGGAGTTGAAGTCGGAGAATTCATATGGTCATCACACAATTATCATATCTATACAAGACATGTAGATGGACTTAAAAAACAAATAGAATCAACACAAGAAACTAAAGACTGGAGACTTGTAATACCAGAAAACTTCCCATCTCTTCTTAAAGATTGGGATATTCATAATGGTAAAGATTTAGAAATTATTAAAGGAGTTTATATAGAAAACTATAATTCAGAAGATTTTCCAAAATATAAATACGAAGTAGCTATATAAAAGGAGTTTAAATATGCTTAGTTTAGAAGAAGTAAGATGTCCTAACTATATGGACTATAATATAATGAAAAGATTAATAGAAGATATTACAGGTACACCTAAAGAGAAAGCAAAAGAATATGTAAACAGTATAAAAACTATTAAGGAAGCACCAGTAATTGCATATACAAGAAGAATATACTTTCTTAAGTTTGAAGCTAAAGCAGTTGGACTTCTTATAGTGTCTAAAGATTTAATTGACCCTAAAATTGAATTTATGGCAATTGAAAAAGCATATCGTAAATTTGGTGGTGGTACAGATATGCTTGAGAAAGCATTTAAACTACTCGGAACTATTAAACCTGTAATAGAGATACCAATTGATAGATACCTAGACTTTAGGTCTTTTATAGAAAGATATGAATGGTACACTTCTACATTTTATGTTAAAAATAAAACCAGAGTATTTGTAATGAATAAGTTTTAATAGGCTCTAGAAGAGCTTATAATAGGTCTATTTTCCAATACTTTACTTATTTTGTATAATCACAGGTAAAGATTGGAAATTAGACATTTTAAAGGAGGTTTATTATGAAAGAGATTACTAAAACTACTAAAGAAGAATTACTTGAGGAAATAGATTCTTTTATTGAAACATTTGATTTTAGAGGAAGTAAATATGCACCAGGAGAGATTACACTTAGTAAAAGAAGTGTGTTTGAAATATATTTAAATAATCTATTTGAAGATACATCTAAATTTAGTAAACTTGATAAAGAGTATTTATTTAGAGAAATAGTTAAAAGGGAAGCATTATTTCCTATACCTTATACTACTAATAACTTTAAAAAAGTACACTATTTTGCAAATGTAGTACGTAATGTAGCAAATATAATATTTAGAGATTGCAAAGAAAAAGAAATAAAAATAGATATTTTACCAAGTGAACCTATATTTAAAGACTTCTTTACTTATATAAGGTCTAATAATGAAGAAGGAGGATTTATTTATAGAAATTCAGTATTTGATATGGAAACAGAATCTCTTGAAGAAACTAAAATAGAAAAAGACCAAATATCTATACTTACAGGAAGTTTTATATCATCTTATGTAAAAATGAGTATAACACCAAGTATATGTAAGATGAGCATAGTTAAACTTCCAATTAAGAAAACTAAACCTGAATAAAAACAAGTTTTCTGTTATTTTTAACCAAATATAAAAGGAGGTTTGTTATGGCAGATAACAAGAATCTTTATGGTTCTCAGCAATTAACAGTCGCAGATAAATACTCATTAGGAGAAGCAATAGTTGAAGAACTACTAAACTCTGGAGTTGCAATACAAGATTTACCCATAATGGGACCAGAATCACGTATAATACAAATACTATCTATGACACATGATATGACATCTGAGAAAATGGATACTATGTATAGAGAAGCATCAATAATCGACTGTAATTTCTACACAAGTTTATATTCTCATATGGCACAACATGACCTTGATATATCTCTTGCTCATCCATCTAGTATGGAAATGTTTGTAAGACTTCCACTTAGTGAAGTTATAACACTTGGAAGACTTATATCAAGCGATACCTGGGAGTTTTTATATACAAATGCAAATACTGTTGTAGTTAATGGATACCCATTTATTGCTGAAAACGATATATACACAATAAGAGTACAGCAAATAGGAAATGATTTTAAAGTAAAAACACACTTTATTGATTCAAATGGAGATAGACATCTTATTCCTACACAAAAGATACTATTTAATGATGACTATTACATTCTTTTTACAGCTAATTTCTTACAAGTTACAAAAGAGGTAAAATATATGCCAGTTGGTAACAGAGACATACAAAGATGGCATATACAAACTAAAGGACTTATTTACTCTTTTAGCTGTACATATAAAAATACTACAGAATCATCTGAGATAGATTTAACACCAAGAAACTTTTATTCTCGTGGACAAGGAAACTTTATAGAATATAAAGTATCTGGAAATAAATCACTTATATTTGAGCATAAGTATGTTCCAGGTGGTTTTAGACCAGAAATAAATGGTATTATAACATGTTATCTTCTTACTACAACAGGAGAAAACGTTAAATATAAAGGAATAGCAAAAGCAGAAGATGTATACCCACCTGAAATGAATATTTATTATGAACCTATCGGTGAGTATTTTGAATCTAAAGGTGGAAGAGTTGCTGATTATGGGAAAGAATCTATAAGAAATCAAGTTATTAAACTTAAATCAGCAAGAAGAAGAATTGATACAGAAGTTGATATGAGTAATTATTTAAGAACTTATGAAGGAGCATCAGTATTTCACCCTAAACTGGTTCTTAATAATGTTAAATCAAGAATATTTAATATTTATACAGTACTTAACTTTAATGAGAGTACTTCTATTACAAAAGAACATAAATATACAATTCCTACAAACTCTCTAGATATAGAAGTAGACATATCAAAACTACCATCTAGAACAGTTGGAGGAAAAGACTTCTACTGTTTCCCATCTTCAATAGCTCTTAAATCAACTCAAGGAACAGAAGCAGACTTAACAGTACCTCTTTATAGTGGTTGGACATCAGAGCCAACAGAAGAAGCTGCAAGAACTGCTAACTCATCTGACTATCTTCATAGAATTCCATTTATATTATCTTATAGTAAAAAAGAGAATGTAATAAGAACTTATATGAATATGCAAGTGGATGTTCCTTATAAAACTAGGATAACAGAAGAAAATGAAGATAACAGTATTAATACACATATAATAAATACTACTCTTAGAATGGATGACTATGAAGAGTATGTCAATCCTAATTTAGGAGGAGCAAAGAAATCTATATTTAGAGTAAAGACTGAAATACGTTCAGATAACGAAGAAGTACCTTTAAAGGCAACTGGAGGAGATGTTAACTTTACTGCAACCTTAACTATTAAAGGAACTAACGGTCTTTCTGTTGATGTACCTCTAAGTAGAATGGAAGAAGTTGGAGAAGATCAAAAATATACATTATTCTTTGATTTTGAAACAGATAGACTAATATATGATAAAGAGTTTGATATCAAATATGTTGATGATGCAGGTATTAAAAGAACATTAACTATAAATACATCACAAAATATGATATTAAAACTATACTATATTACTGGTGGAGTAAGAAAGATAATATCTAAATATGAAGCAACTGTTGAGATGTTTAAAGATGTTACACAAAATTTCTTAATACAATCAAATCCACTTGCTAAAGTAGGCTCTATGGGATACGATATTAAATTCCTAGCTGTTCCAGTTGTAGCACATTACTTTTATGAGATATTAGAGAACAGAACTAAAGTATACGAAGAGTTATTAAATGTAATAAACTTTATGAATGATGAGATATATTCTGAACTTGACCAATATAGGTCACATGGATTTACATTTAAAGACCTTCAAGAAACATCTTTTGGAATGAGTTGTAAGTTTGCAAGAACTTATGGTAAATCTAGATTTTTACAAACTGGTTCACTTACATTTAAACCACTTGTAAATTTAGAGTTAAGACCTACATTGTACTTAAGAGTTCTAGAAGATAGTTTTGATAAATCAACTATATCTGAATACTTAAATAATGGATTTACATCTCATGAGTTTTTAACATCAGATTTACATATGTCTACATATATAACAGATATGACAAATGAATCAAATGGAGCATTTGAATTCTTACAGATGGTAAATTTTGATAGATATCAAGCTGATTCACATATGATAAAACATAACGGACGTGATGAAAAGAATGATGATGTTCCTGAGGTTATAGCAATAGCTTCAAGATACAACAGAGACCGTAAAGTATGGGAATATGATGTTACTTATGGTGAAATATAAAGGAGGATTATAATGAGTGAAGGATTGAAAACTAAAGTTATAGGAGCTAATATTGAGGAGATTGGTAATAATACTAAGAAGTTCTTTAGAGTAGTAGTTATTACAAATACCGAATCAGATTACCCTTTAACTGAATATTTAAGAAATAATACTAGTTTATTTTGTAAACAGTATGAACAAAATGGAGCTGATGTAGACTGTGACTACTACTTTAACTCTTCTTATGGAATAGCAATGTTTTATTTTATGGCAGAAGTACATGAAGGTGGAACATACAATGAAAGTGATTTTGCAAACTCTGAAGCAATATCTTTCGTTATAGATATAAATGAGATACTTGCTGGTCAAGATGCAAATGACCATCCATTTATGCATGTATTTGACCATACAGGAAATCCTGACATTACTATAGAAACTATAGATAGACTTAGAAAAGATGTAGTATTTAAGTCTGATTTATATGCAGGTAAATTACTTGGAGATATATCAAGTGATTTTAGATTACTATTTAATGTAAATCAAACACTTCCTAGTGATGCAGGTGTTGCAGATTTAGATGAAATGACTAAAAATGAAGAAAGACCTATATCACATTACTTATTACAAAGAGATAATATACAAAGAGATATTGACCATAAGAGTGGTATAATTGAAGAGTTGAAAGCTAAGAAAGCAAAACTTGAAGAAATAATAGAATCTATGGGAGGAGACCCATATAAAAGAGATGAAAGTGTTCCTCGTGAACCAATTGATTTTATTAAAGAAATATTTGACCCTTCTTATGCAAAAGATTTAAAACCTGAACCAGGAGATTTGCCTGAAGAAAAAGAAGTTAAAAAAGAATCTGAAACTAATAAAGAAGATTCTCCAAAGTCAAATAATATATCAGAAGTAGAAAGAACTCCTGAAGATATAGAAAAGCAAGATAGAACTATAGAAGAAGTTGAAAAAATACTTAGTAACTTAGATGTTAATGTTACTACTTCTGAAGTCAAAGATGAAGTAAATACAGATGATAAAGTTTCTATTAAAGAAAAGATAAAAGAAGAAACTAAAGAAGCTCAAAGTATTATAAATCCAGAAGATATAACTAATATCTCAGATAAAACAGATATTACTAAAGAAACTCTTCTAGAACCTAAAGTAACGGAAACAGAACCAGATAATGTATCTAAAGAAGAAGCAACTATATATGATACACCGAATCAAGGACGTGATATGAGTGAGTATGTTGAAAAACTTATAACTTCTGATGAAGATTTCTCTGGTGATTGGGATGATGAACAAGAATTATTCCAAATAGTTATGTCTAATGATAGTAAAGTCAGAGAAGAGCTGTCTAAAGATGAATATAAAGCATATTTAGATTTAGTTACTAGATATTCTTTAAATAAGAATGATAAACAAGAGCTAAACTCTGGTGTTTATAACTTAAGAAGAGCTAAGTTTGATAACATTGGCTCATTTGATTACGTAAATGATTAATAACAGATTATAGGAGGATTATATTATGGCGGTAAAAGACGTACAATTATTTTCAATGGTTAATTTTGGATTTGGGGAAAATGCTAAACAAGCAAGACTTAGATTACATACTAAGGGTTATGACTTTGAACTGGCTATTGACCAAGGACAAAAAGCAGATGGTAAATTAACATTTACAGAAATGGGTTCAGTTACAGTATCACAAGATGATATTTCTACACTTAAAATATCATTTGTAGACCAATATTTAAAACTTACAAGAAGTAGATTGTGGGAAATAAGAAAAGAAGGAACTCCTACAAAACTTCATGATATGTTTATTTCTTGTAAAGGTGATGAAAACTACAAACTATATGCATTAAGATTTATTACTTTCTGTGATTTTGATGCAAATAAGAAAATGACTATGACTACTAAGTGGATGATTTATGGTTTAAGTGGTTACGAAGAATATTCTGAAATAAGAAAATCTAAAGAATTCCCTAAAGAAGCACTTATTGCAGAATATACTATGAATGCATTTGGTTCTAATGATGGTGAACCTTATGTACCTAAAGCAACTGTACTTATGGAAAAGTTATCTAATGTTCTTGAAGCAATTATATCAGGAACATCATATACTTATGGAAACTTTATAATTGAATATGGAAAGGAACAAGCAGATTCTAAATCACAAGGTGGTTCTAAACCATACTACTCAGGAAATACAGCTCCTCCAGTAGATAAAGTTGATGAAGATGAGTTTCCTTTCTAATTAAAAGGAGAAATGTATGGCATTAATGGATTTAGCAGATGAGGGAAGAGGAAGAACCTTATCTAATAAATGGAGTGTATCATTATTTACTAATAAGAAAAGAAATAAATACGTTCCTACAAGTGAAATAAGTGGTATTCCAAAGGAAGATGCAATAGAACTTACGATGGAAATAGCACAACTACAACAAGCACTTGCAAAATATATAGCAAGTAATGAAAGAAAAGGAAGTTCTGTTAGGACTTCCTTGACTGAGCTTGAACTTTATATAAAAGAACTTAAAGATAGTAATGCAAGACCAGACTTTGTAACAGCAGCATACTCAACTAAGTCTGACCTTCTTAAAACTATGGATAAGTTTGATGATAATACATGGAAAGCTACACTTGATGCAGTTAAAACTAAAAAAGATGTAAGAAAGTTCTATGTAGATAAGAATAAAGAAAAGACTCAAGCTGTACAAACAGTAGATACACAAGTTGCACAAGCAGGTGGAGCAGTTGGAACTATGGTAAATGTATATCCAAATGGAATGGGTTCTCAATCTCAAAATGAAATGAGAAGTTTTAATCCAGCTACATATAGACCACCTATAGAAGTAGTAGACCAACCAATGTCTTTAACTCAAGTTCAAACTCAATCTGTAGTTGATGGACTTAATTCAGTAAAAGAAGTAAGTGAAGTAGTTGATACCCCACAGAGAGGAGTAACTGCAGTACACGAAGCTGTAGTTACAGAAAAGCCTGAGTTTTATAAAGGTGATAAAGTAATACAAGAAGGACTTGTACCATCACAAAATGTAACTACTTCTGCACTTAATAATGAGGCATTAAAACTATATGAACAAAGAAGAAATATGACACTTTCTTCTGCTGGAACAACTGAACTTGGACATGATTACAATACATCTATAAATGGTCTTATGAGCAAAGTAGATGATATTGAACCTGTTATGTATATAAACCAAATAGATGGAACATATTATGTTAAAGCATATTATAAAGGTGAAGATGGGAAAGCTGATTTAACAAGAGAATATCCATACTTCAATCATCCAAGTCTACTTCATATAGAAAATCTAGAAATGACTCCATCTGGAGATAAAATAAAGTGTTTTGCATATAGTAAAGGAATACCTTATAAGTTTGTAGATTCAGACAAAGATATGCCAGATGTTTATAAAAACTACTGGAGAATGCCTGAATATCAAAACTATTATATACCTCAAAAAACACTTGAAAACTTTAGAAGATTGGGGATGAAGAATAATGATTAATAGTAATATAATGGTGAGTCGGGGAGAAATCCCTGACTCATCTTTTTTATTCCGCAACTTTAGTATGATTAAATGGTTGCCAGAGTTCTCAGATGATGATTTAATATTTATAAATGACTGTCTTTATACAACTCTACATTATATAGATATTCTTGATGTAGATGATTATAGAAAGGCAAGACTTGTGTTTAACTATATGAATGATAATCCAGCATTTGCTTGGTCTATTAATATAAATAAAAAAGAGTGTTTAAAGTATCCATTTATGTTAAATGTAATAAATCATATACATGACTATTTAATAAATCTAAATAATATTGATAATGGAAGAGAAATTTCACTTTATGTTACATCTGGAAGTTATGATACTATATTATGTGGATATATTGATTATGATAACTTTGATGATAAAGATGTAATACAAAAGATTGCAGATGTACTATTTGTATATGGACATATAGCTAAGTTAGATTCACTTAATGTTATTGCTTCTATAGATGATAAAGATACTATTATTTATGATATGCTTGATAGAATCATGGATAATATAGACTCTAATATACATAATATGGGAGTTGTAGATTTAATAGACACATATCTTTATAGCATTAATATAGACCCATCTGAAGCAATATATGCTGATGAGTTTGAAAGAGAAGCAGAAGCAATAAGAGATGAGATTATGTCATATATCCAAAATGTACTTAGATATGCAATGTATAGAGATTCAGTTATAATAAAGGAAAGTTATGATAACATAACAGATTTAATATCAAGATTTAAAGGACAAGAAACAAACATACTTCCGATACTATCAAGTGTACTTATAGAGATATACAGAGAAGTTACACTTACTTTATCTACATTCTATCAGGAGCAGATACTTTATAATTATGAGGATGCACAAGAGTTTACTAAATTTATTAAATTTCTATATCAAGACACCCTTATTAACTATTAAGTATTTAATATAGGTTGAAGGAGGTGTAATAAAATGTTTTATAAAGATGATTTTATTATCTATGGGGAAAGTTTAATTGAGGTAATTGAAGAAGCAAAGAATGCAGTTCGCAGTAGAGTTAATATATCAAAAGATATTTATACGTATTATAATAAACTTATGGATTTATCAATAAATTACAACTATGATATTCCTAAAAGTTTTGAAACACGTCTTATTAGCTCTATTATGGGATATCCATTTTTAGTTCTATATGCTTTTTTAGTTCCAAAAAGTAATTCAAAATTCTATTCTAATTTAGAAAGAGCAATATTATATGAGGTTAATAGCTATCACAATGGTTCTATTATAGAATTTATAGCTCAGTTATTTAGAGAAGTATCATTAAATAAAGAATATATTGAAAATCTTATAATAAATGATGATATAATAGCTATACTTAAAAGATATGATAGAGATACAACTGAAACACTTATTTATAATAACTCTTTTTATGAGGGTGATTTTGAAAATAATATGTGTTTAAATATACTATCTGAAGTTCTAAATGAATTTAAATATATTCATAAAGATGTACTTATAAACTCAAATGGAATACTTAGTAACTATTTGAATGATGAAAATGAGTATAATGCAAGTGAAGCAACACTTACAGCAAGAGATATATTAACTAGGACAGATGATAGTATAGTTACATCTTTATTAGAAGAAAATAATATAAATGATATTGAAGAGAGATTATGTTATTTTGCAGATGCAGAAGAAGAGGAATTAGCAACTGATATAGGTGAAGATGGGGCAAATTTACTTGTTGAGGAAGCACATTTTGAACTTATAAATACTTACTTTGATTTACTATCTGGAGATTCTATAATAAATAAAATATTATCGTTTTATATGCAAATTGATAAGAATTATAATATAAAAGATATTGTATTAGAGGCTTATAACTTTGACTATGTAAATATGGCAGTATTTGATATAATGTGTTATATGTATAGAGCTTTACAGTTTGTAGTAATTGATTTTAATTATGGGAGGTGATATAATTGGAAAGTGATTTAGAAGTATCTTATAGAGAATCTGTTAATTCTTTAAAAAGAAGACTTGATTATAAAAGAGACAAAGAACATACTTTAAGAATAGAGGCACATCTTAATATAGTTCAATCTATTCTTTTAGGAAGTATTGATATATCTATGTACAATGAGCTTATAAAAGACCCGTTTGTTATATTATACACAATGCTTACAATTGAACCAGATATAACTAATAATGAGGACTTTATTCTATTTAAAAGTTATGTCCTAAATAGATATAAATATGATGAATTATATGATTCTTTGTATGAGATAATAATTCCTAATTTTATTGGTACAGATATGCCTAGTATTACACATACATGTGCTATATGTCTCGATACAATAAAATTTACAAACTCTACTTATATTTTTAACAGAGTATTTGGACTTTATACTTGGGATATGGATAAGTTAATATTATCTATAGTACCTATACTTGCAGAAAATCCAATTGAGCTTTTTATAGGTAGTGAATCAATATATTATATGCCTGATATCGAAACTTATATGAAAAATAATGAGATACTTGATAGTGTAAAAGAGGACAGAGAATCACAAATAGAATGTCTTGATGAAACTAACATGTTTGAACTGGCCTATTCACTTATACCAAACTCTATATTTAAATACTTTATAGAGTTAACAGAAAGTACTATAAGATATTTCAAAGGTTCTCTGCCACCATCTTCACATTTATTCTTTAAAGTATTTCTAAGAAAGGCGCAAGAAAAGCATAAAGAACTGTATGGAACTGTATTCTTACTAGATTATAATGAACTAAGTGATTTAGAGTATACTTGTAATTACTTATGGTTCTATGCTTATGATACAGGATTTATTTATGATTATTACGTGTCACTCAGTATAGATGTATTTAGGTTTGATTACTTTAAATATAATCTTTTAAATCATATAATCATAAATGCAACAACACTAAGAATATTAGAAAAAGGAGTTGATTAGAAAAAGATGATTTATGACTGCACAATAGATAATGCATTGATAGAAATAGATGATAATGATGTAAAAGCAATGCTTACAAGAACATTTAAAACATTTGGATATAATCCAGCTGTTGATACAGTAGACAGCATAGATATATCAGACCTTCCTAGAATAGTTGAAGGAATACTTCTTGGTGTTGTGGAAATACTAAGAGAAGATGAGGGGGTTTTATATGTAGTAATGGCAGATTATCTATACTACATATTTTATCAAAGTAAGTTATTTCCATCTGTAAAGGGAGTTAGTAGTATAAATATACAATTAAGAACATATTTTATAAGATATGTACTTACAAAACAAATTCCTGAACTTGTAATGCTATTCTTAGAACAAGGAATATTTCCTCAATTTTACTCAGCTATGCTTATACATGAAATTAGAAATACACAATTTTATAATTTCTTTAATGCTGTAAATTTAGATGAGATAATACATTCTGTTACATTTGGTTCTAATGATGTAAATACTACATCTATATGTGTTACTGTTATGGACGAGATTATAGAGGATGTACTGTTTAAAAAGACTGAGGATTGCTATGAAGAAATAACTGAGATTATAAATAACACAGATTTATTTAAAAGAATACCTTTATGGATGTATGATGACTTAGACTCTATATATAGAACAGCTGAAATAACAGCAATATTTACATCTGTATTTGGAAAAGAGGAAGCTGAAATGCCTATACAGTTTGATGAAAACCTAATACTTAAGCTTTCTGATAAAATTTATAGACAGAATATGTCTGTACTTCTTAATGATATAGTAACATCTATATCAGCACATACATCAGACCATAGTGAGAGCTTACTTGATAGATTTGTGGTTACAAATAGTGCATTTCAAAAGACATATGATGCTGTATTTAGAGACTATGTATCGTTATTTTTAAATAATAATATAATAACATACATAAATGGAACTACAGAAGATGATGTAATAAAAGAACTTAATAAAATACTTCTTCTACTTACATCATACACAATGTGTTACATTATTACAGAATTTCTATGGACACTTAAAAATGAGAACATTGGTCCTGTTATATACTCTCTTTTATTATCTAGTATAGTAAAAGAAGTATTATGTTATAGAGTTTATGAGGTGAATCCAAAATGAATATTGATACAAGACCATTCTTTCCAAAAGATAACTCTATAGTAAACTATGATAGTAATCTATTTTTACTTCATACACATTACTATAGGGATATAGACACATTATTTAATATCTATATAGATAAAACTACAGGAGAGTCACGACTTGAAAAACGTGAAGCTCCTGAAGTTCCTGTTTTTATTGCAAGAAAAACACCTAAATATCCACAAGAGTATATAAATCGTGACTCTTGTGAAAGATACATGATTCCTTATTCAAGAAAGAATAAAGCAACACGTGAACTTTTATTTGAAGGTAAACATGTTTATTTTAAAGACGAATGGGGAAATGAAATGCATAAAGTTCTAATGCCAGATATACCATACAGAGCCGAATACTTACATCCTGGAGTATTTATGCTTGATGTGCCTATTGAACAGTGGGCTTATGTTGAGAAATCAAAACCAATGTATCATTATAATGAAAAAGATAAAGTGGTTGAATCAGATGTAACTATACCAGATATAAAATATGCATCTTTCGATATTGAAACATCAAAAGATGAGAACGATGAATGGTATATAAATATGAATACCTTTGTTGATGAATATACTAAAACTGCTTATATAGACTTTCCTGTATTTAAAGATGGAAGATATAAAAGGCAAGATTACCTAATAGAAAATAAAGAGCAATTTGTAAGAGATTTAAAATTAAAGTTTCATGAAGTAATAGAAAATCTAGAACTTAAAGCAAATGAAAAGACTATAAAACTTGTAAAAGATACATGTAGTGAATTTATAGATACCTTAGACATAAAGGTTAGACATTTTAAAGATGAAGCTACATTCATACAAGCTACAACTGAAACTATGTTTACTAAACATAAGCCCAATATCTTAATGGCTTTTAACACAACATACGATATCGGAATGTTCCAGGAACGTATAGAAAAGTTAGGACTTCCAAAAGGTACATTTAATGAAAGAGGAATAGGATATGATAATGTATCTCCTCCTTTTGCATCAGTAGGTAATAAAGATAGATTTGACCCAAAAAGGTTTAAAGGAGATATATTTAATCCTACAGAACGTAAGGTATACCTAAATAATATATCTCATACTATGATATCTGATTTTCAAACATGTTTTTATTCAAATAGACGCGGTTCTAACTACTCAACATTTAACTTGGAAGATACTGCAAATAGAATAATAGGATTTGGTAAACTTGATTACTCACATATATGTAATAACATTCTATATTTACCATATGAAGATTTCTATACACATGCAATGTATGCTCTTATTGACTCAATACTACTTATTATATGCAACAAAATAGGTTCAGAGTTCTATAAAAAGCTTATATTTGTACAACTATCTAAAACTAATATAGAAGAAACACCATCTCCTAATATAGCTGTTATTCGTGCATATCAAACAGATGCTGCAGTTCTATCATCTGTAATACCAGGATGTAATATAAATAAAGTATTACTTGGTATGAAGATGGAAGATGTAGTTAAGGTATCTAAAACACTTAATATAGATTTTACAAAGCAAAAACATACCTTATCACAAAATGTATCCTATGGTGGAGGACTTGTTGCTGACCCACTTCTTAAAAAGATAGCATCTGATGTACTTGATGCATTTCCTGTACTTAAAGATGAAGCACATATAACTACATTTATGAAGTTTATATCTGTTTTATATCTTGATTTAAAATCACACTATCCATTTACTATGTATACACGTAATCTTGCAAGGTCTACTCTTGTAGGTATTATAAATATGCTTATAAATAAAGATAATAACCAAATAATGAAGTATACTGGATATGTTAAAGGAGCTTCATATAAAAATAGAGTTAAATCATTTGGTAATCTTAATGTTGCAATGATAAATAGAGACATAATAACATACGGAAATATTGCAAATAACTTACCATCACTTGATGATTTAATCAAAGAGTTTATGCATTTTGACTCTGACCCTATTGTAAATACATCAAAACCTTTAGAATATGAAGGTGAAATAGATAAACCTACACTTAATGCATTTAGTAAAGTTAAATCTATAATTACTTCTATTAATAGATTAAGAATAGATAAACAAGAAGAAAAATATATGTCAAAAGATGTTAAACATTTCTTTATAAATGATGGAGAAATGGTATTTAATAACTCTTGTCTTGTAAGATATACATATAGAAATACTATATTTGCAGATGAAATGCTAAACTTTATTCCTAATGTAGATAAATCAGTTCCTCTATATGGAACTATAACTAAATCTACACTTACACTTTCTGATTCAAACTATAGAAAACCAAAGAATAAAGCTTTTGAATTTCCTGAAGATAGCAAATGGTATCAAATAGATGAAGATGAATTCTTTAAAATGGCTGATGCTGAGATTTATCCAATTATATTAAATCTTAAAGATGATATTAAAATAAGAAGTGTTAATAGGTCATTTTATTTCCCATTCTCATACTGGAAGAAGCAAATAGAACTTGCAAGAATAGGAAAGAAATTACCAAAGAAAGAACCAGAAATTTCTACACCAATGTATCGTTATATAAAAGGTGAAGAAACTACTAAAATTCAGTTTCAATATAGTATCTATCATCCAGACCTTATTGCTCTTGATATAGATATCTATATGCAAATAAAAAATATTTAATTAGGAGGTAAATTTATGAACTTTTCAGAAAAAATCGACATATTTAGACGTGTGTCACAATCAAAACCAGAACCAAATGTAAGAGCTGTTACAACAACAGTATTTCCAGCACTAGCTGGAGCAATGTTATCATCTGCTGAGGCTATGAGTTATGTACTTATAAAACAAGTACAAGAACTTGAAAATGCAGGTAAATTTGATACTCAAATGAGATTTTGGGTATGGAGAAACTTTAAAGTGGCTATATTTAAATTAGTTGAATCTTTTACACAAGTAGCAAGAACTAATAGAGAAATATTCCTAGAAGCAATATCAAAAGAAGGAATAGAAACAGTAATTGCTATGTTTATATGGACAGCAGAACCAAGTAATAGAGATTCTTATGAAATGGTTGAGCTATTTATTCAAACCATGACAGATTCTGAACTTAATAAAACTAGATATCCAATAGACTATCAAAAAGTATATAGAATGTTCCACTACTTTATAGATAAGTTTGGACTTCAAATAATAAGAGATAGATGTGATGTACAAGATTCAGCAAGAATAATGGATGCTATTGAGGTTTATATGAATGCAATGTATGAAAATCGTAGAGGAGAATATACTTTACAAGAAATAAATAACTTTATAGTATCAAGATTCAAATCAGAGTCATTTGAATGGAAATATAATTTCTTACATACAGTATTTCTAGATACATTCTCTAAATAATAAAAACAAAGCCAAGTTAATAAAATAAATAATTGTTATAAGGAGAATAAATATGGCAAAATTAATGGCTAGAAATAACTTATTTGTACCAACTTTATATCCTGCACTTGATATAATGCTTGGTCAAAACATAAGAGACCAAAAAACTGGAGAACTAATTGTAGCTGAACGTGGGTTTAGATTAGGATGGCAATATGTACTAGGTGCAAAACCAGGTATAGGTAAAACATCTTTATCAATAGAACTTGCGTCAGTTGCAATTAAACTTGGCTATCCTATTAAAAAAGTAATTATTGTAGACTCAGACTGTTCGTCACCATCACCTGAGAGAATATCAAAACTTACTAAACTTCCTAAAGAAGTAGTAGAAGAATACTTTGAAGTTTGGGATATGAACGTAGTTGAAGATATAACAGACAGATTTGTAAGATTATCAAATGAGTATACAAAAGATAAAGAAATGCAAAAATATGTAGAATTTGAAGACCCGTACTCAGGAGATAACATAAAGATGCGTCCATTTTACTTTATAATAATGGATACAGTTACATCTATGATAGCAAAACGTAACTCAGTTGAGTCTGTTAAAGATAAAGATGCTGAAAATGTTGTAGCAAACGAAGGTAATATGACAGCATTTCTAAAGCTTTCAGGATTTGTAAATGACTGTACTAATTTCTTTGATGGTAATGCTATATGGTTATGGAACGTACATTTAAAGAAAAACCAAAAGGAAATAGGTAAATATCAAGCAGAAAAAGAATTTAAATCATCTAATTCTGAATGGAAACTGCATATGCCTGAAAGATTAAGACAGAAAGCATCTGCTATTATGATTTACAACTCTATCCAAGACAGTCAAAATCTTGAATCAAATTCACATCCAATAGTTGCATATAGCTTAGAAGACATAACTTCTAAATCAGTATATTCAACAAGTATCATACTCAATAAATCAAGAACTGGAAATGAAGGAAGAACACAAGCAAGACTTCTTTATATAGATGGTTCGTTTGATATAGACATGCATACACTTGCAACTGCACTTGATTTAGGAATACTAGAAAAAGGCTCTGGAATGTATCCAAATGCACAAACTCCACATATATTTAAAGCTGACCCAGATGCAGTACATGAAAATGAAGTTATGGGTAGAAGAACTAAAACCACACTTAATTTAAGGGGTTACAGTAGACCTACAAATATAATAGAAGCAAGACTTCTTATGAAATATACTGGAGACAATCCCGAAGTGTGTAAAGCTAGAGATGAGTTTATAATAGCACTTTATCAAAGACTTGAAGATGTATTATGGTATGAACTTGAAATTAACTCTATTACTGCAAAAGAAATGGAAACTTCTAAAAAGAAGACAGAACATTTATTTAGCTTAATTAGAAATATTACAAGAAAAGCAGTACTTACAGCTGAAGAAATTGCAGAAAAAGAAAATGAAATACCTACTACTGTATTCGGTATAGATAACTCTGTTATGAGTGAAGCTGCTCTAGTAAGCTAATTTAAAGGAGGTATAAAAGTGGTTTTGAGATATGTTCAAAATGAAAGCAAAGTTATAGTTAGAGCTGGTTCTGGAGATATGGAACTTACAAATGCAAATGTAATTGGAAATATGATTTATGGTGACTTAAATGGAGAATACATACAAATATGCACAGCACCAGAACCTGATGGTTTCTTTTATGGAATTTGGAATGATGGTTCTAGATTACAAATAATAGGAACAGAAAACTAAGAATGAACCTGAGGTTTTACCCTCAGGTTTTATTTGTCCGCAATTATAAAATAAGTATATACTATAAATTGACATAAAGTCAAATAAAATATTAGGAGGTTTAAAATGGAAAGAAGAGAAAGAATTGATGTAGTAAAAAACATACTACTACAAAAGGGAATTAAACTTGTGTGTATTGCAGTTGAAGGACCAGATTGTATAGGAAAGGGTACATTTTCTAAAAGTTTGTGTAAATACTTAATAGAACATGTAGAAGAACTTAATACAAAGAAAAGACAGTTTGCAAAACCAATACTATTTTCATTCCCAAATTATAGTGACCCTATAACTGGAATAGAGATAACAAACTATCTTAAAGAGAAGAATGTTCAACAGTATAAGCTAAATAACTTAATGAGTGAAAATAGATACAATGATTTCTATACACTTATGATTAATTTACTTAATTCAGAAGAACCAATCTATAATCCAGATATAAAGAAAGGGCATGAATGTATTCAACTTGTTATATGTGATAGAAGTGTATATTCTGCAATTACTTATACAGTGGGTAAAGAATTATGTGAAATAGTAAGCGATGACCGTTACACATGTAAAGAGTTATTTAATAAAAGAAGTAAAAAAGAAATCATTGAATTACTACTTAAATTTCAATCAATTGATAGAGCAATTACATTCTCACAAAACTGGTATGGTCTTGACTATAATGATAATTTAGAGGATAACAGTTATGCAAAATTTAAAAGACTTATGAAAGAATATACAGCAGAAGAATTTCAATTTATTAATTTTAGATATCATTTAGTTAGAGGAATGTCATGTATATTCAACTTAGATTTTAAAAATGGAACACCTGTACCAGATTTTCTAATTCAAGTAAATGAAGACTTTGCTGATACAAGAAGTAGAGAAGCTCATAAATTTACTCAAGATGCAAGAGCAGCTGAAAGAGAAAAAGACAGTAATGAAAAAGATGAGTTGCTTCAAGATGCAGTAGCTATGGTATACTACTATCATAGAAATACTTATTCTGAAATAGTTGGATGTACGTGTAAATATGATTTAGGTGAAAAGAAAGATATGTTTGTACCTTTTGGAACTAACTTTGGAAATTTAAACTATGAAGAAAAGGTATTTGATATTCTAAAGAATGCTTCTTTCGATGAAGTAAAAAGAAAAATAGTTAAACCTAAAGTAGATTACACAGATTTTCCATTCTAAAAACATATGAGAGTAGACTAACCTCTACTCTCATTTAATTTTATTTTTACCACATTTTTTAATATATTTTAATAGGAGGAATTATAATGAATAAAGAAAAGATGAATGAGATACTAGATATGTTAAATGAGGAAAATATTGATTTTGAAAAATTGAAGAACTCTATATTTGATTTAATAGTTGAGGATACAGAAAGAAGATACAAAGATATAAATAAACTACATTTATCTTTAAACATAAATCCACTTGAAGACATTACAGAAACTAAAAGAAATATTATATACTCAAGAATTTCTTGTTTTGCAAAAGGTATATATTGCCTAAAGGATTTAGTTAAATTAGTTATATCTAAAGAATATATTGGTAATCAGAAAACTGGTTTAGTTACATGCAATTCAGTCGATATGTTTGAAGCATTACTTAGAGAGATAGAAACAGCTACTCTTTTAGATTTACCAGAATACGCATACAATCATACTTATTACAGTGATTTCGTAACAGGAATAGGAAAAGTTGGAGCAGCTATCAATGCGTTTATAGGTACAGATATTAGTAAAGATATTGAAAATTTTACAAATAAAATTAATGCTATTTCTACATCTAAAGACTTCTATGACAAAATCAAATTAAGAGATTGTAGTAGAGATGATAATGTATTTAATTATGTTGAAAGATTATATTTTGCAAGACCTTTAGTAATAAACTATCTTTCAGATGAATTGAGTGCGTATTATATAAGTTTAAATAAACTGGTAAAAGAAAACTTGCAATACATTGTGGATAGCTTAACTTTGATTATATCAAGGCTTGTAGTATTAAATAATATTAAAGGATACTCAATAGATTTAAGTAATGTAAAATCTGAATACTTATCTCTTGGACCAATGATACTTAGCGAAGATATTATTGATAATATACCACCAGAAGTTATAAAATATGACTTTAAGATATCACTTCCAAATAACTATTCTTTAGTTAAATTCTTTACAAATAAAAAAGATTTAGTATATGATAGTAAAACAAATATACCTATAATAAAACTAACAGAAGTTGAAATGATTGGTTACAATTTACTTACTTATATAAATGAATGCTTTAAAGGTAGTATATCTAAAAATAACATTAAAATAGCTAAAGACTATATTAAAAATAAAGTAAGTTACAATTATGTTTTTATTAAAAGAATGTTAGATGAATTGCCTGACTTTAAAGATGTAGAAAAACTATTCGATGAACTTATAGATAAGTTCTTAATTGGGATTAGCTATTTTAAAACTTTATTCAAGTATATGCTTGATGATACAAAACCTGAAAATACCTCATATACACTTGAAGATATTCTACTTAATGGGTTTATAGAGGCAGTTTTAAATGTGTATTTTTTAGATAAAGAAGGTGTTCCAGATGTTTTATTCACGTCTAAAGAATCATCTTTTATGTCTCAAATAAATAAATTTGGAGTTATTGAATTAGATGATGATGAAAAGTCTTTTGTAGAGCAATTAGAAGAATTAATAGAAGACTATAAGGATAAGTATAAATATGATACAGATTATAGACATAATGTAGCTATAGATATACTAAGAAATCAAATAAACAGTGATTTAATAGACATCTATTCAAATACAATAAATAGCATAACTCAATTTACAAGTGTTTCATCTATATTTGATATCTTCGTAGATGTAATACTTTTCTTAATAGATGATTATAACACATCTGAGTATATAGATAAGATGTCTACTAGACGTTATTTTAAAATAGATAGATTTCATGTACATAGACTAGAACAAATCAAAAACAATAAAGATGGAGATAGAAATACAGAAGAATAACTCTATTTTAAAGGAGGGGTTATAAATGGGATACATTAGTGCAGGTTTTAATTATTTACTAGATAAACCTTACGGATGGGTAGTACTTGTAGTACTAGGACTAGTTATAGTTGTGAGTGCTGGATATGCTGTTGGTCTTAATAAGGTTAAAAAATACATAAGAACTGTTGGAAGACAAGAAGTTCTTGAAGCTAAAGCTAAAGGTTATACTGTTTCTGAGATAGTTGATAAAGCTGTTGAAAGAACTGTAACTAAAGTAAAAGAAGTTCCGTCTAAACTAGCTCAAGTTGTAGTTGCTATACTTACTTCTAAATATATTCTTTCTATTATAAAAAAGAATATTACTAAAATAGTACACGCTATTTCTGAGGAAGAAGTTAAACAGGAAGCTGAGCAGAAACCAGCAGAAGAAAAATAATTACTATTAGAAAAAGTCAAAGAGTAAATTAAGTCACTATCTCCAATTTACTCAATGCTTTTCATATTAAGGATGCATCTAATCTTAAATAGGTTAGGTGTATTCCTTATTATTTTTTTTTCGCATTTTTCTTAGTTCTTATTTAAATACAATTATAAATAATAAGGTGAGTTAATAACTTAAAATTAAAAATTTAGGAGGTTTTATTATGGAAAGAAGAGTTTATGAAATTGGTCTAATCAGAGGTAGACATGAAATACCTGGAATTGACAAGTATGTATTTGAAGGTGAAATAGAAGACCCAAGTGATATACTTGCAATTCAAAATACAGCATATGAAAATATTGGTAATATTCCTATAAAATATACTGATATTAAACTATATGTTACAGGATTAACACCATGTTTAGTTGAGGTTATAAATGTATGTAGATACTTTAGATTTAATCTTACATTAATGCATTTTAATCCTAAAACTAATAATTATTATGAACAAGAAGTAATTACATATAAGTAAAGGAGGTATACTATGAAAGAGGTTTTAGTAACGTTTTTAAAAACTGTATTTATTGGAACTATAATTACTGCAATTATATTTCCAACTGCAATGCTTAAAATATTCTTATAAGAGAGGATGTGAGGGAAATGTCTGATAAGATACTTGTTGGAATAACTATTGTAATAGCAATATTATCAATAGCTAATTATTTATTTTAATTTATATTGAGGTGTTTAAGATGAATTATATATTAGATTGGGTTAGAAATATTTTATATATAGCAGGTGCTATATATTTTGGTATAGTTATAATTGGTAAATATGTATTAAATAAATAGGAGGACTAAAATGAAAAATGTAAATATATTAAATGAAATGGTAAAAGAATATGGTGTAAGAGATTTATTTGAAAGTTTAACAGATGATGTTCTAAGAGAAGATACAAAGGTTATTTTTAAGAATCAACTTAAAAGACTTTGTATCATATTAGGATTAAAAGCTGAGGATGAACTTTATGGTGATATAGTTGATAATATGGCAAGAGCTTTTAATGAGTTTAAACCAATATATAAAATGTTATTCTCAGATGAACACTTGAATATGATATCAAGCCCTGATGGAAGAAGTAAACATAGTGAATATGTAACAAAGAATATACTTCTTTATAGTATAAAGATGCTTGATAATTCTGATAAATTATGGCTTACAGAACAAAAATATGGATTTATAAAACTACATTACAGTTTACTACATCTATCTAATAGTTCATATACAGATATTGTAAATAAAGCTTTTCTAAAAGCTTGCAATATTTATGAAGCATATGAGTTAGCAACTAAATTCAATAAAAGCAACTACAAAGAAAACTTCAAATATGATATGTATTATAAATTTATTAAGAATAGAGTTAAATGTGAATTCATGCAATCTTTTGTGGATAATGAAGAAATAGCTGATAAGATTCCTATTATTATTTTCATTTCAAAATACTACTCTGACACAGAAGATGTAGCAGAAGTTATTGGAGACATTATAGCAAGAAGAGATATTCTTGTATACACAAATGATACTCCTGGAAAGTATGCTAATCTTAATTGTGTAGTAACAGATGATAGAGACAAAGATAGAGAGTATCTAGATACAGTATTAGGTATTAAAGCATTTGAAAGTCTTGAAGAAGAGTATAGATGCTGCATAACTTTATAATAAATGGAAATCCTGGGTTTATACCTGGGATTTCTTTTTTTCGCAATCCTTCGTAAAATCTTTGTTTTCGTTGTTTTTTTTTTGATTAGATATTATAAAATGTCTATATGACAAATAAAAAATATATTGGAGGTATTTAAAATGATGTATCAAGATTTACTAGGATGGGCAAATGGAATAAAAACTTTAAAAGATTTAACAGAAGGAGTAGCACATATCAAATGTGTTGATACTGCTATTCAAGTTAATCTTTTAAATAATAATGGAAGAATGGAATTAGATGGAGTTTCTCTATTCTATTCTGATAATGACTTATTAAAAAATCTAATAGGAGGTTTTAAGGAAGCAGTTAATATGTTTCCTGAACTATTAAATGATACTGTTCTTTCTGATTATAGTAAAGGAACAAAAACATCTGATAAGATATTCAATCTATTCTGCTATCTATTAAAATTTAAAGACTTGTATAGAAATAAAGAAAAAGAAGAACCAAGTCATAGAATTAGATATGGATTCATGGACATAATGTTCAGATTAGATTCATTGAGTAAAGCTGGTTTAGCAGGTACATTAAATGACTTATACAAAAACTATAAGGTTAATATAAATGAACTTTATAGTATTAGTAAATGGAAAGGAGTTATAGAAGAATCTCCTAAAAAATTCTTCCAAGTGTTCTTAGGACTTAAAGGAGAACTAAGAGCTTTCATCATGTCTCAATTAATAGAAAAAACAGACATGTTTCAACATCATGACGTCAAGTTAATTGATGACTTAATAGTAATCAGTGCATATATATCTGAAGTTATAACAAAGAACTTCTTAACTAAATATGCAGTTGATAAAAACTTAGTTGTTCCAGGACATCTAAGTAATTTCTTATCTGATTATTACTTTCTAGATATAACAAAGGAATATTCCTTTGAAATAACTAGGAAATAAAAAAGAAGAATAACTAGAGACATTAATCTCTAGTTATTTTTTCTCCTTTAATAAAGCATTCCATCATCTTCACCCTTAGGTTTCCAGTAGTCTTCAACAGTTTTATAATCACTTAAGTCAGAATAGTTATTACTTAAACTACTATTTCTATTCTTAAATGGATTCTTTTTTCGTAAATTGATATTACTTGGCATTCTACTTGTAACTTTCATTACAACATCTGCAAGTTCTAAATTATTATTACTTTCCTCTATTATTTCTGGTAAAGTTAAATTAACCTTAATACCGTTTATTATTTTAGTACATTTTATCTCTTGCCAACTGTAGCCAATATTATCAAACTTATCTACAAGTGTCCAACTAAGTTCCCCCTCACGGTCTAAGAATATTTCTTGGTTTTCCATTACACCAAGCTTATGCTCTCCCATAGTTTCAAACTTAATTTTATGCATATCTACCACATAATTAAACTTCTTGTAAACATTTTCTCTATAAAGTTCATCAAATATAAGTCCATATGCATGAAGTCTTGCAAATATTCTATCATCATGTGCACCAGATTTTGCTTCTACTCTACCTTTATCACCTTTAGTTCTCTTAAGAGTTTTTATCTCGTCTAAAGCTTTAGGATGACAGAATGTATAAGGTTGAAGTTCTACAAGTTGAGGAAGTAAATTCTCAGTCATCCATTTACGTCTTCCATTTACATGAGAACCCATTATAGTTTTAGTATCTCTTGTTATATTCTTATCAAATCCTCTTATAGTCCTATCATTTAAGTCCTTATTATAATAGATAGTATATCCAAATAGTGTCTTAGCATACTTAGGGTCACGTTCAAGTGCAGGAAGTATATCTTGACCAGGTCCATCCCATTCTAAAGCACTTATTATAAGTATATTAGGATTAGATTTCCATATTAAATCACAAATAGTTTTATATACAACTGGGAAATCTATTGCAAGTAATGTATTAGTTGCATATTCAAATATAGGCATACATGTCTCCATATTCATACCAAAAAATACAGTACTGTCTCCAGCTGAACCATGTGCGATATCTATACCCATACATAAGACATTTACTTTTTTAAACTCATCTTCAAGTCCACTGCTTCCATTACTTCTTATATAATCTATCATATATCTATTATCTAAGAAATGTGTATCCCATTTAACAGCATCTATCCAGTTTTGAACTCTTTCTATATGTTCTTGAGTGTATAAACTGTCTGCCGAACTACTTATCCATTCCATAAGTATTTCATTTCTAAATTTAGCTGCAATTGGTATCTTTCTACGTCTATCATCATACCAAGCTTCACTCATACCAAGTTCTTGATATCCGTATTCAACAAAGAAGAAATCCATTTCGCTACTTGCAAATAAATAAGTATGTAAGTTAGAATAGTTCATTCCAAATAATTTATTATCAAACTTACATATTTTATTAGTTACAACATCATACATCTGTCTTCCAGCAAGTGTAGTTAAATCTCCTGCTGTTGAAGCATAGTGTATTGAATGTCTTATTCCTTTCTTTCTTGCAAAGTCCATAGTTGCAGTAGTTGCAAATTGGATACCACTCATTGCAGCCATTATACATTTAACGAAGTTAAATTCGTCAAATAAAAGAAATCTTAAACGACGTCCTCTTCCTGCTCTTGCTGCTTGTTGCTCTTGAGGAGATACAGCTATTGCTACAAGTGTGTTATTAAGTTGCTGATTTTTACTTTCTTTACTACCAGATTTAGAAGAAGGTTCAACATTTTTGTATTCAACACCTTTCTTTCTACGATTTACTATTTGATGAAAACGTAAGAATTCAGGAAACTCATCAGCTATTTCTATAACTTCCCGTTTATTATCAAGTGCTCTTGAATATTCATAATGTAGAAATCCACATTCAAAATCAGTACTTCCATAAGCATACTCATATGCAAGTAAATGGTTTACTATATAAGTTTTACCTATTTGTCTTGGTGCTGATAAGAATGTATTAAAATTCTGACAGTATAACCATATAAACGTAAATTGCTGTATAGTCATTTCAAATCTTTTAGATTCACCATTTTTAGTAATTCTAGCACATTCTCTCATATGAAACCAAGGATTTACCATTCCTTCTTTTGCAACCTTAACTTGCATTTCAGGTGGTAATATAGACATAGTATCTATTCCAAGTAGGTCTCTGTCAAATAAAATAAGATGTATTTTATCGTTAAATTTTATCTTTGATATTTCTGAGAACTTTTTAAGATACATATGGAAATCCCAAAACTGTTTATTTCTTGTAATCATATCATAATAAACAGTTTTAAATCTACCAGTAAGTTTACCGTTTTCATCTACATCTATATACACATCCCACATATCGTCAGGAAGTCCATCTACATTATAAAATCTCTTCTCTTCTTCTGATATAATAGCATGATTTATCTTATCGAAGTTACCGTTAAGTATCTTATGATATGGTATATTTCTCGGAGTTTCTTCTGCTGTATCTTTAACAGATAAGTATTCCTCAATCATATCAACTGCTGATTTTTTGAACTCTAAATAACCTTGATAATCAAGATTTAAAAGTTCATAGTAATATTCTTCAGTTTCTTCATCTGTTACCTTATCTGCTATAGTTGCAATATAAGCATTATAATCAGTTGACATTACAAGCTCTTTAGTAAACTGATAGTTTGACCCATTCTTTTTAAGCCAAGCCTGAAATTTTATACTTTCTTCACTTATATCATCAAAATACATTTCGTACATATTCATAAAGTTACCTCACAAAATAAACCATCCCCTATTTCTAGGAGATGGTTTTTATTATTAGTAATTAAAGTCTGCTCTTGCAATACCATAAAGTCTAGTTGCTCTTTCTCTAAAGAAATTTCTATCTGACAAAGCATTTCTTATATCATACATTTGGTCTTCTAAAGCAATTGCAAGTGCTTGAAAAGCCTCATCATTCTTATATTGGTTTCTATATACACCAATAACTCTTATATAAGATGCTATCTTTCTTAAAACTACACTTTGAGTATTAACATCTTCACAATTCATTGCATCTGATTTAAGTTTTATAGCTTCAGATTCAAGTTTTCTATATCTTTGTGCTACATTTTGTGGAAGTTTACCTATTAATTTAGCAACAGATACATATTTAACATCTTTATCTTGCTGATTTATTCCCTCAACAGCAGGAGATGCAACTGGAATAATATCATTTTCAGAAAACTCTATTATATCATCAACTAAATCACCAGAAACTATCTTATCAACAGCAGTCTCTGTATCTTTAATAAACTCATCCCAATTTATTAAATCAGATTTATCAACATCTATTTCATCAGGAAGTTGACCTGCTATATCATGCACTGATTCAAGTGCTACATCAAGTACATTAAGATTTCTAACTCCTCCATTTAACTGATAAACAGCCATAT
>ERZ772764.59-NODE-59-length-70381-cov-31.965575_pt1 | contig 70381 bp, 61 predicted proteins | sample MGYA00512163_ERZ772764 | MGnify/ENA primary metagenome ERZ772764 (study PRJEB29015, sample SAMEA2737903) | human oral metagenome | biome: human oral; feature: human-associated habitat; material: dental | place: China | collected 2094 ... | reverse complement strand
TGGTGTCGTCGGACTTGATGGTCAGCAGCTCCTGGAGGGCGTAGGCGGCGCCGTAGGCCTCCAGCGCCCACACCTCCATCTCGCCGAAGCGCTGGCCGCCGAACTGGGCCTTGCCGCCCAGCGGCTGCTGCGTGATCATCGAGTACGGACCCGTGGAGCGGGCGTGGATCTTGTCGTCGACCAGGTGGTGGAGCTTGAGCATGTACGTGTAGCCCACCGAGATCGGGTACGGGAAGGGCTCGCCGGAGCGCCCGTCGAAGAGGCGCGCCTTGCCGTCGGGGTTGGTGAGCACGTCGCCGTCGCGGTTGGGGTTGACGTTGCGCAGCAGGCCCGCCAGCTCGTCCGCCTCCAGGCCGTCGAAGACGGGGGTGGCGACGCGGGTGCCGGGGGCGGTGGCGATGCCGTCGGAGGGCAGTTGGCGGGTCCACTCCTCGCCGGCCTCGACGGCGCCCGAGGCGTCCCACCCCTGGTGGGCGAGCCAGCCCAGGTGGTACTCGAGCACCTGCCCGACGTTCATGCGCCCGGGCACGCCCAACGGGTTGAGGATGATGTCGACGGGGGTGCCGTCCTCCAGGAAGGGCATGTCCTCGACGGGGAGGATCTTGGAGACGACGCCCTTGTTCCCGTGGCGGCCGGCCATCTTGTCGCCGATGGTGATCTTGCGCCGCTGGGCGACGTAGACGCGCACTGTCTGGCGCACGCCGGGGTTGAGGTCGTCCTCGTCGTCGTTGAACTCGCGCACGCCGATGACGATGCCCTCCTCGCCGTGGGGCACGCGCAGGGACGTGTCGCGCACCTCGCGGGCCTTCTCGCCGAAGATGGCGCGCAGCAGGCGCTCCTCGCTGGTCAGCTCGGTCTCGCCCTTGGGCGTGACCTTCCCGACCAGGACGTCTCCGGCGGTGACCTCGGCGCCGATGCGGATGATGCCGCGCTCGTCCAGGTCGGCCAGGGACTCCTCGGAGACGTTGGGGATGTCGCGGGTGATCTCCTCCTCGCCGAGCTTCGTCTCGCGGGCGTCGACCTCGTACTCCTCGATGTGGATCGAGGTTAGGATGTCTTCTTCCACGACGCGGCGGCTCAGGATGATGGCGTCCTCGTAGTTGAGGCCCTCCCACGACATGTATGCGACCAGCAGGTTCTTGCCGAGCGCCACCTCGCCGTTGGAGGTCGCCGGGCCGTCGGCCAGGACGTCCCCGGCCTCGACGCGGTCGCCCTCGTCGACGATGACGCGCTGGTTCGTGCAGTTGCCGGGGTTGGAGCGCTCGAACTTCTCGAGGCGGTAGCTGTCGCGCCCCCCGGCGTCCGTGGACACCACGATGAGGTCGGCGCTCACCTCGGAGACGACGCCCGAGTGGGCGGCGAGGACCATCTCGCCGGAGTCGTGGGCGGCGCGCTCCTCCATGCCGGTGCCGACCAGCGGCGCCTCGGTGGTGAGCAGCGGCACCGCCTGGCGCTGCATGTTCGCGCCCATGAGGGCGCGGTTCGCGTCGTCGTGCTCCAGGAAGGGGATGAAGGCGGCCGCCACGGACACCATCTGGCGCGCGGAGACGTCCATGTAGTCGACGCGCTCGCGCGCGATCAGCGTGGGCTCCTCGCCCGCGACGCGGCACAGGACATCGCGCTCGGCGAAGGTCCCGTCCTCGGTGAGCGGCGAGGACGCCTGGGCGATGAAGTGGGCCTTCTCGTCGTCGGCGGTCATGTAGCGGATCTCATCGGTGACCTTGCCGTCGCGCACGATGCGGTAGGGCGTTTCGATGAAGCCGAAGGGGTTGATGCGGGCGAAGGTCGCCAGCGACCCGATGAGGCCGATGTTCGGGCCCTCAGGGGACTCGATGGGGCACATGCGCCCGTAGTGCGAGGGGTGGACGTCGCGCACCTCCATGGAGGCGCGGTCGCGCGACAGGCCCCCGGGGCCCAGGGCCGACAGGCGGCGCTTGTGGGTCAGGCCGGCCAGCGGGTTGTTCTGGTCCATGAACTGGGAGAGCTGGGAGGTCCCGAAGAACTCCTTGATGGCGGCCACGACGGGGCGGATGTTGATCAGCGACTGGGGCGTGATCGAGTCGGTCTCCTGCGTGGTCATGCGCTCGCGCACGGTCCGCTCCATGCGCGCCAGGCCGGTGCGGACCTGGCCCTGGATGAGCTCGCCGACGGCGCGGATGCGGCGGTTGGCGAAGTTGTCGATGTCGTCGGTCTCGACGCGCACCTGGACGGCCTCGCCGCCGCGGGTCCCCGCGAAGGACGCCTCGCCCTGGTGGAGGGCCAGCAGGTACTTGACGGTGGCGACGATGTCCTCCAGGGACAGGGTCGACGCCTTGGGATCGGCTTCGATGGCCAGCTTCTTGTTGATCTTGTAGCGGCCGACCTTCGCCAGGTCGTAGCGGCGCGAGTCGAAGTAGAAGTTGTTGAGCAGGGCCTGGGCGGCGTCGACGTTGGCGGGCTCGCCGGGGCGCAGCTTGCGGTAGATGTCGAGCAGCGCCTCCTCCTGGGTGTTGACGGTGTCCTTCTCCAGGGTCTCCAGCAGCACGGGGTAGTCGGCGAAGGAGTCGCGGATCTCGGACTCCGTCATGCCGATGGCCTTGAGGAAGTGCGTGACCGACTGCTTGCGCTTGCGGTCGATGCGCACGCCGACCGCGTCGCGCTTGTCGATCTCGAACTCCAGCCACGCGCCGCGGCTGGGGATGACCTTCGCGCCGAAGGTGTCCTTGTCGGTGGAGCGGTCCGAGAGCTTCTCGAAGTAGACGCCCGGGGAGCGCACCAGCTGGGAGACGACGACGCGCTCGGTGCCGTTGATGATGAAGGTGCCGCGGGGCGTCATCAGGGGGAAGTCGCCCATGAAGACGGTCTGGGACTTGATCTCGCCGGTCTCGTAGTTCATGAACTCGGCGGTCACGTACATCGGGGCGGAGTACGTGTAGTCCTTCGTCTTGGCCTCCTCCATCGAGTACTTGGGGGACTCGAGGCGGTGGTCGCGGAAGGACAGGCTCATGGTGCCTGCCACGTCCTCGATGGGCGAGATCTCGTGGAAGATCTCCTCAAGGCCCGAAACGTCGGGCACGTCGGTGCGGCCGTTCTCCTTCGCGGCCTCGACGCGGGCTTTCCACGCGTCGTTGCCCAGCAGCCAGTCGAAGCTCTCGACCTGCAGTCCCAGGAGGTTGGGGGCCTGGAGGGGCTCGCGGAGCTTGGCGAATGAGACGCGGGGCGTATGCTGTTTGGCGGTGCTGTTGGCAGCCAAAGGGGGTCCTTCCCTGCTTTTCCGTTGCGCGCATGCGCCTTCGGCCCATTACCTGACACCGCCGCCGCCCGCCAAGCGCCTGTTACGGCGGGTGGGTACGGGTCACCTCGGACACAATAAGGCGCAACCACTCATAGTAGGCACAACCAGGGGCCCTCTCAACAAGGAGGGCTGTCTGTGTTAGAATTCACCCTCCGCGAGCGCGCTCCGCACGCGCCACGCCCGGAAGGCCTCGCGCAGCAGCCACGCGGCCACCGCAGCGCACAGCTGGGCGACGACCACCGCCGCCAGCACCGCCGCGCCCCCGAGGAACGGGGACGCCCCAGCGCCGCCCCTGCCCGCGACGAGGCCGACCACGATGGCGATGGGCACGAACACCAGCACCGGTGAGACCACCACGAGCGCTTTGACCCGGGCCGGACGCGCGAGCAGGGCCGCCGGGATCGACACGAGGACCTGCACGAAGGTGAAGAAGCCGAAGGCGCCGTAGGCGTACACCGCGAACAGGTCCGCGTCCGCCCAGTACAGCACCAGCCCGACGGCGCAGGCCGCGACGAAGGCCACCAGGGCGCGGACCAGGAACACCAGGACCGGTCGGGGGGCTGCTTCGTCGTCCATCTTCCGATGATACAGACGCGAGCCGACGACGGCTAGGGATCGTCGTGAGATCGGGCGGGGGCGCCCGCGCGGTCCTGCTCCACGAACTTCGCCTGCTCTTCGCCCTGCCGCGCCCGGACGGCCACAGGAAGCCCGCGCGGACCCGTTCCGTGGGAGCGCCCGCGTCCCCGCGGCTATGGGATGATGGAAGGGCCTCCACGGCATCGACCCCGGATCAGCAACTGGTTCTGCCGGGGAGTCGCAGCTGGAAGGAGGTACTGGGCCATGGTGAGGAAACGCCCCCGTCGCAGAGCGGCGGGGACGGGACTGACGGGCAGGCAGAAAGCCCAGATCGCTGTAGCGGCGTTAGCGGCGCTGCCACAGCTGATCTGGGCTATTGCGGTCCTGGTCAGCGCATTGCGCTGACATCAGCTCCCAGTGAACTGGGGAGTCGGACAGGAAACAGCTGCCCGGCTCCCCTTCATTATGCCACATAACCCTACTAATAGTAGGGATGATCCACCCTCACCAGTGGCGCATACCACTTTCTAGTGCTGCTGGGGAGCGCTTACCACGATGGGCATCGTGACGAGGGCAGCGCCGAGTCCCACGGGTGCCGTCGGGGCGCCCGCGCGAGCCTGTTCCACGGACGGCGCCCGCTCTTCGCCCTGCCGTCCCCTGATGGCGCGGGCGGGTGGGTGCCCGCGCCGTACGCGCCCGCCTCGCGGGCCCCGGCGCACGGTGGCGGCGGGGAGGTTGTGGTGCCCCAAGCCGGGCTTGAACCGGCGACCGGCGGATTATGAGTCCGCTGCTCTAACCGACTGAGCTATTGGGGCACTGACAGTCTAGCGGCTCGTCCGGCCCCGCTCATAGCGGCGGCCGTCGGCACGACGGCGCGACCGGTCCATCCTGCGCGCGACCGGCCCCGGCCTCAGGCGTAGCGGCGGGCGATGGCCGTGGCCTCGGGCACGTAGGAGCGCCCGAAGAGGAAGCAGTGGACCATGATGATGTGCATCTGGTGGAGGCCCGTGCGCCCGCGCCACCCGTCGGCCAAGGGGGACGCCTCGTGGTACGCGGCGGTGATGCGCTCCAGGTGCGGGCACCCGAAGACGGCGAGGGCGGCCAGGTCCTCCTCGGCGTGGCCCCCCTGGGCGGCGGGGTCGATGAGCACCGCGCCGTCGGGCGTCCACATGACGTTCCCGCTCCACAGGTCCCCGTGGGTGCGCGCCGCGCCGATCTGCCCGGACGCGGCGGCCTCGGCGACCAGGCGCGGCTGGTCGTGGTCGAGCGCCCCCGACTCCAGGCGCTCGCACAAGCGCTCGACGAGGGCGCGCTCCGCCGCCGTGAAGGCGGGCGCCCCCAGGTAGGGCGCGATGCGCTCGCGCGCGTAGAAGCTCCCCCACGACTCGGCGGGCGCCCGCCAGGCCGCGGTTCCGGACGCGCTCCCCCACGCCACCGCCGTGTCCTTCCCCGCGGCCGGTGTGCCCCGCGGCGCGGGTTCTGAGCGCGCGGGCAGGGACAGGGGGGCCTGGCCCATCCACCCGTCGCCGCTGTGCCCGGGCGGGGCTGCGCCGAGGTGCGCGGCGCCCGCGGCGTGGGTACGGGCGAGCGCCCTGCCGAACTCCTCCGCGGCCCCCGCGGTGGGCGCGGCGGCACGCAATCGCGGCTCCTCCAGCCAAGTGGGGCCGTGGGCGAGGACGGGCACGACCGCCGCCCCCGACGGCCCGGTCCCGGCCAGCCAGGCGAGCCCCGCGACCTCGTAGGCGATCCTGCCGGGGCGGCCGTCCGTTTTCCTGAAGGCGCTCACCCGTGCGCCCCCGCCGCGCAGGCGGCCCCCGGTCCGGAGCGGACGGGCGCTACACAGTCCCCCGCCGCCGTGGCGGGCGTTTCCGCGCCGCCCCTCATTTGCTGAAACGGCGGCGGTAGGTGTCCCACAGCTCCCGCATCTTCTTGCCGTCCGATTCGCGGACGAACACGTCGAAGGCGGCCGCCGAGGTGCCGGTCAGCGCGCGGACGGCGGCCGACGGCGAGGCCACCGAAGTGCCGTCGGAGAGCTCGAGCCCGCCCGAGTCGGTCACGGTGACGGAGTACTCGTCGCCGATATTGGGACGGCGCCACACGAACACGTCCCCGGGGGCGATGATCCCCGAGTCCACCACGTCAGCCAGGCGCACCAGCTTGGTGCGGCCTCCGGACTTCCCCTCCAGGTTGCGGCCCAGCTCCTCCTCGGTCATCCGCGTCAAGTCGACGTGGTCGGAGTCGCGGCGGATGTCCCAGTAGTCGGCGACGAGCTCCACGAGCCTGCCGTGGCGGTCCTGGAGCGCCTGGTCGTCCAGGGTGTCGGCCCCGGGGAACGAGGCGACGACCGTCTTCCCGATGCCCCGCGTGCTGCGCAACTTGTCGTTGATGGCGGACCAGTTGCCCGCCGCCCTCACGTCGCGGGGCTTCATGGCGCTCAGCGCGAGGCCGCCCAGGCGCATCGACCACGCCTCGAGCGGCGTCTTCGGGTCGATGCCGTCGATGGGGGCGGGCGGCAGCGCCTGGATGGCCGTGGTCGCACGGGGGAGGGCGGGGATCCTCCCGTCGAGCGCCATGAGGGCGCGGTAGAGCAGGATCTTCCCGTCGGCCTTCTTCGCCAAGGAGGACTTGAGGCGGGCGACCACGCGCAGGCGCACGTCGTCGTCGACGGAGAAGATGCGGTCGGCGTGCTCCACGGGGCGCACGTCGTCGTCAAGGGCCCTCATCGCCCGCACGAGCCGCTTCTCGCGTTTGCCGGGCGAGACCTTGGCCATGTAGTTGGCGCCGTACATGCGCTCCAGGCGTTTGAGCAGGTCCGCTTTGCCCTCCTGCGGAACGTCCAGGCGCAGGACGCTCATCGCCGCGGGCTTCCAGTCGGAGGCCGGGTACTGGCGGAGCAGCTCGAGCCACACGCCCCCGGGCATGGTGGCATCGGTGGCCGAGGCGATCTCCCGGTACGCCCTGGCCGCGGGGACCAGCAGGTCGTCGATGAACTCCTTGCCGGTGTGCTCGCGCAGGTAGGGGGACAGCACTTTCGCCTCGAACTCGTCGATGAGGGCCCTGCTGGCGAAGTCGTGGGTGTAGAGGACCAGCAGGTGCGAGAAGAACTGGTCCGCGCTGTCGGGGCTGGCCTCGTCGAGGGTGCGGTCCCACAGGTCGCCGTAGGAGTCGCGGCTGGAGGGGCTCACGGCGGCCAGGACCCTCGCTTTGAAGATGTCGGCGGCCGTCAGCGAGACACCGCGGGTGTTGAGGACCCCGAAGATCCTGTGGGCGCTCTGGTAGGTGTCGGTCTTGACCTTGACGATGGACACGCGCTCACTGAGGAACTGGAGGAAGGACCAGAGGTTGTCCTCGTTGATCACGTCCTCGAGCGCGTCGAGGATGACGAGGGTGTTGGCGTGCATGTTGCGCTGGCCCTTGGTGGCCAGGGCGGTGGGGTCGCAGTCCCGCAGGGAGTCGATGTCCCCGTCGATGATGTAGCCCTCGAAGAAGTCGACGTCGCGGTTGCGCATCTTCAGGCGGGGGCGCTCCTCCAGGCCCCTGATGAGCCTTCGCGGGATCTTGAGGAGCTCCGTGATCTCCCCGCGCTGGGTCTCGTCGAGGATGAGGTAGCGGATGACGGCGAGCAGGAGGCAAATGGTGGTGAGCCGCTGCTGGCCGTCGATGATGTCCTCGTCGATGGAGCCCGGGGAGGAGACGACGACGATGGATCCCAGGAAGTAGTCCTCCTCACCTTCGCGGCGCCACGCCTCCAGGAGGTCCGCCATGAGGGTCTCGACCTGCTCCGACTCCCACACGTAGGGCCGCTGGAAGTCCGGGATGCGGTACTGGCGGTCCCCGCTGAGCAGGCCGCGCTCCCCGAGCTTGCCGCCAATCGTCGTCTGCTCAACCTCGATCGACACTGCTGCGTCCTCCTGTGTTCCGCGCCCCCGCCGCGCCAACGGGAGCTGTGCTCTCATGGGGGGCGCCGCGGCCCCGCTTCCATACTAGGGCGAATCGCAGTGGCGGCGCAGCCCCTCTTCGACGGGCGGGATCCGGCTATCACGGCACACCGGATAGTGGCACACGTCTCGTCGGACACCGAGGCGATTCGCTTTCCAATATGGAAACTTTCCTATACGCTTTCCATTATGGAAACACACTTCGAGGGCGGTCGGGACGAGGCGGCAGAAATGCTCACCACACTGTCCGCGGACCGCCAGAGGCTCGCACAACAGATCCGCGTGCCGTGGGCGCTGATGGCGGCGTTCGGCGCACTGGGCGCCTGGTGGGTCGGCTCGGCCGCTTCCGCCGCGCCCGGAGCGCACTACGAACCGCCAACGTCGGGCTGGATGGCGCTCCTCGGCGCACTGGTCGTCGTCCACCTGGTGCAGCGCGAGACGGGGATCCGCTTCCGGTCGCTCGGTGCGCGCGCGAATTGGATGGTCGCGGCGATCGTGGTGGCGTGCCTCGCGCTGTTCACCGTCTCGCTGGGCCTCGTGTCGCTCCAGCTCCCGTGGGCCGTCATCGCGACCAGCCTCGCAGCGTTCGCCATCACGACCTGCCTGTCCGGCCTCGCCCTGCGCAGCGCCGTGGAGAGCGCGGGCCGTGGCTGAGGCGCGCTTCGACGAGCTCGTCCACGCGCCGTTGCGCCTGCGCATGTGCGGACTGCTGCGCCACGTCGCGGGCCTGAGCTTCGCGCGCCTGCGCGATTCCCTCGAGGTTTCGGACGCCACCTTGTCCAAGCACGTCAAAGCCCTCGCCGGCGCCGGCTACCTCGAATCGCGCAAGAGTGCGTCCCCGATGCGCGACGACTCGCGGCGCGTCATGTGGGTCTCGCTGACCGAGGAGGGGCGGAGGGCCTTCGACGGCCACGTGCGCGCCCTCGAGGAGATCGTCGGTGCCGCACCGTGACCCAGCCCCCTGCCGGAGCGGGGCCGACGGACAAGCCGTTATCCGCACGCCGTCACGAACGCGCCGCAAGGGCCGGCGCCCCCAGCACGGATGGTCAACGCGGGCGCTTGTCCGCGGTCCGTGAGCGCGAGAACCTGGTCCCGAGCCACAGGCACCCGCCGCACAGGACGAGCCCGACCGCTGCGGGGAGGAGGACCTTGGCCCCGGCCTCGCCCGCGAAGACCACGCTCCACAGGGACTTCGCAACGGCGATCAACGCCAGCACCGCCACGCCGAGCCAGACGTTCCTGCGCCACAGGGCTGCGGCCAACGCGGCCAGCGAAAGGGGGACGAGCAGCGTGAGGAGGATTTTCCCCGGCGTCCAGTCCCCCTGCAGGTACTGCTGCTCGAACTGCAGGAACTGCTGCACTTGTGGGCTCGCCTCCGTTGGCGGGGCGAACCACCCCATACTCGTGAGGAGCAACAAGACCGTCGCCATCACCCCCGCCCAGCTGCGTTTGTAGGAGAACCAGCAGAAGGGCACCAGGAACAGCGGTCGGATGTACCAGCTGAGTTGATTGTGGTGCCGCTGCCACAACCAGTCCCAGAACTCCGGCACGGTGAACGCCGCGACGATGAACACGATGATCAACGCGGCGAACACAACGGCGAGGACCTTATCGCACTTCCTCAGCACTGCAAGCATCCCCACAGGCTAGCACCCCCACCGGGTGGCGGCGCCCCCCTATGATCCGGCCCCCTGCCCCGGACATGCGGAAACTCCCCCGGCGCGCCGGGGGAGTCCTATCGGTATTCACTTCGAAGCGGGGCCCGAAAGGCCCTGGTGGTGGAGCTAGGGGGATTCGAACCCCCGACCTTCTCATTGCGAACGAGACGCGCTACCAACTGCGCCATAGCCCCAAGGATGGGGACCAGCATAGCACCTCCGCCCACTGAGCGCGAACCGGGATGGCCACTCCCCGTCCTGCCGAGCCCTGCCAGCGATGGAGCTGGAACGGTCACCGCCAGGACCGGCAGGCGCCCCCATCACCGCCAGGATCGGCAGGCGCCGCACCGCCCGCGGGATGAGCCGGGCCCTCCCTGACGCGTCGCGCGCGGGGCACCCCGCCAACCCACGACGACGGTGACAGGCACCGCCGCCCCGGGCGCGCAACCCGCGCGACCCCGGGGCGGCTTCGTCACTCAGCAGTCCGCCGCGTCACTGGGCGCGCTTGGAGTCCAGGACGGCCTCCAGGTTGAGGGCGACCGCCTGGTCGGCGACGACCTCCTCGGTGGAGCGCTTGCCGCCCTCGTAGGTGGCGGCGACGGGGCGCGCGGGCACGGAGGCCGCGACCTTGGGGATACCGCGCAGGTCGGTGTCGGCGTGGACCATGCGGCCCGAGATGCGCCCGCGCATCACGTAGGTGGGGGCGGGGACGGGGACGACCGTCCACGTGCGCGACTGGGCGAGGGAGCGCGCGGCGCGCGCGGTCTCCTCCTCGGAGACGGGCACGACCTCCGCGTCGTCGACGTCCGTGTTGAAGACGAGGCCGGGGGCGCCCCCACCGGCGACGGCCCCGGCCCTTGCTGCGGGAACCACAGCGTCGGATCCGCCGGGAACCGCGGCACCCGAACCGGCGCCGACTGCTGCGCCGGCCCCGGCGGCCGCCGCGTCGGATCCGGCGGGCGCCTCGTCGGCCAGGGAGGGCCGGGCGGAGGAGCGCCCGGAAGCGGGCGGGTACGAGGGGGGCGCGGCGTCGCGGGCGCGGGGGGATTCGGATTCCGTCCTGGCCCCGGAGGCGTGCTGGGCGCCGGCCCTGGGAGCTCCCGGAGTGGGGGACCCGCGCTTTTCGCCGTTGCCGGAGGCGCCCGGAGCCCCCGCACTGGACGACGCCCTGCGCAGGGAGCGCGCGAAAGCCGAGCCACTGGACGCTCCCTCGGCCTCGGCGGTGGGGGACGAGGCGCGGGGGGCGCCCCCGCGCAGCTCGCGCAGCAGTTCGACCTCCCGCTCGCCCTCGCGCTGGGAGCGGACTGCGGCGAAGCGGGAGGCGCCCAGGGAGGCCACGAGAGCGGCACCGGGAATCGCCGTCCACACCCACGCCAGATCGGCGGCCCACACTCCGACGCCGAGGAGGACGGTCGCCAGCGCGAACACGGCGGAAGCGGCCATCCGGCGCTTGGACGCGGCGGCCTCGCTGGCCAGGCGGGCGGCCCGCTTGGCGCGCAGCCGCGCGATGTCGCGGACCGCGCGCGGACTCACGCGCTCAGTCGACCGGGGCGCTGCGCCGGTGCGTTCCATGGTGCCTCCACCTCGTCCTGTTTCCTTCGAGGGCGCCAGCAGCGGGCCTGTGGCCCGCCCGCGCGGCTCGTTCTTGTCCTCGGGGGCCCGGATCATCCTCAGCCCCGGCGAGAACCGGTCGAGTTCACGGGACTGGGTTATCGCGCTCCGGCGTGCGACCAGCGCCGGCACGGCCGCCACCAGGACGACGCACACCGCTGCGAAAACAAGTCCACCGATCTCCACTCCTCCAAAGGTAGGCAAATCGGCTGGCCGAGCGCGCGGCGGGCGGGCGCGTGTCGAGGATTGGACCCCACTTAACTTTTCGGATAATTGACAAACGCCACATTCACAACACATGCACCTCGTGCACCGTCCACGAATGTGAGCGATCACTCATCGATTCCCCTGCCCCACTTGGCGACCACCAGGCCCCCCTCGGGCAGCGACTCCCGGTCGATGGAGAAGGCGACGTGGTCCGCCCATTTCCCCGCGATGTGCATGAAACGCCTGCGCATGCCCTCCTCGTGCAGACCCAAGCGCCTGCACAGCGCCAACGAGCGCTCGTTCTCGGGCCGGACGCACACCTCGACCCTGTGCAGGCCCAGTTCCCCGATCGCCAGATCGATGACCATCGCGGCGACCAGGGCGCCCAGGCCCCGCCCCGACCACGACGAGGCGAGCCAGTAGCCCAGCATCCCCTGGCTCATCGCCCCGCGCTGCACATTCGACAGGGAGTACTGGCCGACCACCTTCCCATCCGCCTCGACCACCAGCATCAGGGTGCGCCCCTCTCGCTGCTCGCGGTCGATGCGGCTGCAGTACTCGGCGATGGCGGGGACGGGCTCGTCCGCCTCCGGCGGCATCGTGGCCTCCCACGGCGCCAGCCACTCGCGGTCCCCCCGCCTCACGGCGTCGATGCGCAGGTGGTCGCGGCCCAGAGCCGGGCGCACCACCAGCTCGCGGGGGTCCCCCGTGCGAGCGGAGGGGGAGGCTGGTCCGATGAACCCCCTCCCCACGGGGTCGGCCACCCTCAGCACCAGGCGCGCCGGACTGCCCCCCCACACTTTGCGCAGCAGGGGCATCAGTCCAGGACCAGACACTGCAGGCGGTCGCCCGCGCGGACGTTCGTCACGTCCTCGGGAACGACCGCGAGGGCGTTCGACTCCGCCAGGGCGGACAGCAGCAGGGCGGTCGGCGAGCCCATGACCCTCGCCTGGTAGCCCGAGCGGGGGTCCCCCGCCAAGCGGACGCGCACGAACTCGCGCCTGCCCCTGGGCGAGTACCACGTGCGGTCCACGGCGGCCCGCACGACCGGGCGGTTCAGCGACTTCCACCCCTGCATGTGGCGCAGGGCCGGGCGGACGAACACCTCGAAGCACACCTGGGCCGACACCGGGTCGCCCGGCAGGCAGAAGATCGGCGTCGCCGTCCCCCCGTCCTCACCGCCGACGGTGCCGACCCCCAGGATGTGGCCGGGCCACGCCGCCACGTTGTCGAAGCGCACGGTCCCCAGGGAGCCGAGCACCTCGCGCACCGTGTCGCCGCTGCCGTAGGATATGCCGCCCGTCGTGAGCACGAGGTCGGCGCGCACCAGCTGGTCCTCGATGGTCTCGCGCAGCTTGGCCCTCTCGTCGGGGACGGCCGCGACGCGGAAGGTCTGCGCGCCCGCGTCCGTGATCGCCGTGGACAGGGCGTGCCCGTTGGCGTCGAAGACCGTGCCGGGGCGGGCCGTGCGGCCGGGCTCGACCAGCTCGTCCCCGATGGACAGGACCACGACGCGCGGGCGCGGGTGGACGAGCACCCGCGAGCGCCCCACCCCCGCCAGCAGCGCCACCTGCCGGGCGCCCACGCGGGCGCCGGAGCGCAGGACGACCTGTCCCTCGGCCACGTCCTCGGCGCGGCGGCGGATGTTCTCGCCCACGGCGGGCGCGGAGCGCACCCCCACCTCGGCGACGCCGTGGTCCGTGAACTCCAGGGCAACGACGGCGTCGGCGCCCGCCGGAACGGGCGCGCCCGACGCGATGCGGATCGCAGTGCCCGGCACCAGGGCCGCGGGGTCGACGACGCCCGCGCGGATCTCCTCCGTGACGGGCAGGGTGACGGGGGCGTCCAGCGCAGCCCGCGAGCAGTCCGAGGCGCGGACCGCGTACCCGTCGCAGGCGGCCAGGTCGGCCACGGGCAGGTTGAAGGGCGCGCGGACGTCCTCGGCGAGCACGCAGGACACGGCGTCCGCCAGCTGGACGTCCAGGGGCGGCTGCTGGTCGACTGCGGCGATGCAGTCCTGGTAGAAGTCGGCGACGCTGCGCATGGGCTCAGTCCCCGACCTTGGTCTTGAGGAACTCCTTGAGGGCGGGGCCGAGCACCGGGTCCTCGAGGGCGAGGGCCACGTTGGCCTCCAGGTAGCCCAGCTTGTCGCCGGTGTCGAAGCGCCGCTCGTCGATGACGACGCCGTACAGGCCGCCGCCCTGCTCGGCGGGCAGGTCGATCATGCGCGCGTAGCCGTCGGTCAGCTGGTACTCGCCGCCCGCTCCGGGCTCGATCTCCTCCAGGGCGGTGAACACGGCGGGGTCCAGCACGTAGCGTCCGACGACCGCGTACTCGGACTTGACCTCGTCGAGCGGGGGCTTCTCGGTGACGGCGGTGATGCGCATGAGGCTGCCCTCTGCCAGGTCCACGCCCTCGGGGATGGGCAGCGGCTCGACGGCGGTGGAGGCGTAGGCGGTGGCCTGCTCGGGGGTGACCCGCAGCAGGGCGACGACGGTGCCGCCCAGCGCGCCTCGCACCTGGATCATCTTGCGCAGCAGCTGCGAGCCCGGCTCCATGAGGTCGTCGGGCAGCAGCACCGCGAAGGGCGCGTCGCCCACGTGCTGCTTCGCCTGCGCGATGGCGTGGCCCAGGCCCAGGGGGTGGCCCTGGCGGACCGAGTGGACGCGGGCGTACTGCTTGTACTCGTTGACGGAGTCGAGCGCGGCCCGTTTTCCGGCCCTGGCCAGGTCGGCCTCCAGGCCCGGCTCGGCGTCGAAGTAGTCCTCGATGGACTGCTTGCCCGCGCGTGTGACGAAGAGGACGTCCTCAATGCCGGCATCAGTGGCTTCTCTCACGATGTACTCGATGGACGGCCTGTCGACGACTGGCAGCATCTCCTTGGGAACCGACTTCGTGATCGGCAGGAAACGGGTTCCCCGCCCGGCCGAGGGGACAACTGCGTGGATTACGGTCTGTTTTTTGTCTGCCATACCCGCTAGAGTAGCGAACATGGGGGCAAAAGTGGATACGATCACAGCTAAGCAGGAACTTCGGAGCCAGATACGGGCGGCCCGGCTCACGCGGAGGCGCACCGGCGCCGACATCCCGGGCAGCCTGGAGACTGAGCGCGCCGGAATGGTGCGCTCCTTCGACGAGGCGTGGGCGCGCCTGGGCGGGCCGCGCCTGCCCGCCCTCTTCCTCCCGCTGCCGACCGAGCCGGACCTGACGTGGGCCGTCGAGGCGGTGCCCGAGTGCCTGCTGCCCGTCGTCACGATCGCGGGCGTGCCCATCAGGGATCCCGAGTGGGGGCTGCACCGCGCGGGCGAGGCGCTGGCCGCCCCCTGGCAGTGGCGCCCGTCCGATGGCAGCCACCCGCGCCGACTCGCCGGGCCCGAGGGGATAGCGAGGGCCGATGTCGTCGTCATCCCCGCGCTGGCCGTCGACGAGTCGGGCACGCGCCTCGGGCAGGGGGGCGGATGGTACGACCGCACCCTGCCCCACCGCCGCGACGGCGTGCCCGTCCTGGCGTGCGTCTTCGACGACGAGGTGCGCGAGGCCGGCTCCCTGCCCCGCGAGGCCCACGACGTGCGCGTCGACGGAGTCATCACGCCGTCCACGTTCCGCCTCTTCGACGCCGTATAAGGATCCGCGCGCGTATATCACCTGGTCACGATGTGAGGAAGATACCTTCGGCCCACCTTCCCCCGGCACGGAAGTCCTTATACCCTCGTTGGTGGTTCTTGAGTCCTCCGTCGGCGGCCTCAGGGGCCCGCAGCGCCCGCGGCGCCGCGCTCCCCGCGAGCGCCCGGCCGCGGCCATCCCGCCCCCGGCGGCCCACGCCGCCCGAACACGACTAGGAGTTTCCCAATGATCAAGGGCTTCAAGGACTTCATCTCCCGCGGCAACGTCGTCGACCTGGCCGTCGGCGTCATCATCGGCGCCGCCTTCAAGAACATCGTCGACGCCCTGGTCGACGGCATCATCAACCCCCTCATCGCGGCCGTCATCGGCAAGCCCGATTTCTCGGACGCCTTCATCCTCACCCTGAACGGCACCAACGTGAAGTTCGGCGTCCTCATCACCGCGGTCATCAACTTCCTGCTCATGGCCTTCGCCATCTACCTGTGCATCGTCGTGCCGATGAACAAGCTCGCCGCGCTGCGCACCGCGAAGGAGAAGGCGGAGAAGGACGCGGCCCCCAAGATCTCCGACGAGGTCCAACTGCTCACCGAGATCCGCGACGCCCTCAAGTCCTCCGGTTCCACCGCCGTGTGAGCCGACTCCTCCCGCTGAAGGCGCGCGGGGCCAGCCGAACGGCTGGCCCCGCGCACTCGTATCCGGCACCCGGCGACGGGGGCAGGAGCGGAGGACGGCCAACGGGTCCGAGCGCGGTCCCAGGCGCCCCCGGTGGGGGCACGGGAAGCGCCGGTGGGGGCACGGGAAGCGGGAGAGCGCCCCGGACGCCCTCCGGGCACGGCCTCACGCGCGCGGCTGGGCGTGGGGCGGCACGTCCTCCAGCAGGCGCCTGTCGTTCGCGCCATCGCCCCTGTCGGGGCTGTCGGCCATCGATCCGGGCCGCGTGTCCTCCGGGCGGACCAGGTCCTCCCACGATGGCGGGATCCCCTGCTCGATGAGCCTGCGGTCCACGTCGGACACGTGGCGCACCACCCGGCGGCGCCCCGGTGCGCGCCCGGGGGCGCTCCGCTCACTCATCGGCGTCCCTGTCGTCAGCCGCCCCGGTCGTCTCCTCGCCGTCATCGGAGCCGTCGTCGTAGTCGCCGTCAACGGGCAGCCCTCCCCCGTCGGCAGCGCCCCGGTCCTGGCCGCCCGGGACTCCGGGGGCCGCGGCGCCGGCCGCTGGCGCTGAAACGGGCTTCGTGCGGCGCACGACGTTGCCCAGGACGGCGTCCGACTGGAAGCCGCGCCGTGTGATGCCCAGGGCCAGGCGCAGTTCCTCCGCGGTCTCGATGTCGGAGCGCTCCACGCCGTCCGAGCGCACCCACGCGGCCATCTCGTCGAGTTGGTCGTCGGAGTAGGCGGCCAGGGGCAGGCCCTTGGCGATGGCGGGACGGGGGCCGCGGTTCTCCTCCGAGGCGCGCTCCTTCTTCTGGATGGCCAGGAGCATGCCCGTGGTCACCTCGTCCACGTTCCTGCGGCGTTTGCTCGCCTCGTCCAGCTCCTCGTCGAGGACGGGAACGGACCGGGGGGAGGCGCCTTGGGCGGGGGCGTCCTCCGCCTCGGGGGCGGCGGCGTCGCCCCAGGGGCCGTCCACGGGGCCCGCGGCGCCATAGGCGGCGTCCGGAGCGGGCTCCGCCGCGCTTTCGGCCCGAGCGGTCGCGGGCCTGGGGACCTCCAGGACCGGCAACGCGTCGTGCGCGCGGGAGTCGGCGACCAACGCATCGACGAGCGCCCCGATGGAGTCCGCCTCGCGGTCGGGGTCGATGAACAACGGCATCGACAGCGCCATGGCGACCCGCCACCCCTGGTCCTCGAGCATCCAGGGGCGCACACGGTCGCGCACGCGCACGCTCGGCTCGTCGCAGTACGCCTCGTCGTCGGTCATGACGGCGACCAGCAGGCGGTCCGGCACATCCGGGTGGCCCACGGCCAGCGGGATGCGGACGCCGCCGGGGATGCCGATATTGGCGATCGCCTGGTAGCCCCGCTCGTAGAGCTTGTCCGCCAGGTCGATGAGGAGCCGGTCGGGCTCCCCCTCCAGGACGGGCCACGCGTCCGCGCCCTCCCCGGAGTGCCCCTCGGCGATTTCCAGGAGGTCCACGAGCATGTGCACGCCCTCGCGGTGGATCCGGGAGCGGTCGATGTCGGCGCTGTGCAGGGACGACACCAGGGTGAGCTCCCCGCGCACGCAGCGCAGGACGTCGGCCATGACCCGTGCCCCGTCGTCCGTGGACAGGACCCCGAAGTCGTGGATGACGCGCCCGTGCGGCGTCTTGGCGAAGCCGACGGAGATGATGACCCGGTCGCGGACGATCCCCTGCGCCTGCCCGGGGCCGACGACGACGAAGGGCTGCACGGAGGCGGAGTCGAAGAACGCCGCCAGCCCCGGCTCGTTGGCGCGCAGTCTGTCCACAGCGGACCGGATCCGCGCGGCGTGGCGCTCTGAGAGGGCGATGACGGCGAGGGAGCGCTCAGGGGACTCCACCCCGTGGGCGAGGACCAGGTCGACGACCGTCTCGACCTCCGTGGTCGTCGTCTCGATCGCGTTGCCCCTCAGAGCGGGCATTCCCGTCCCCGCGCACCACACGGCGCCGACGGGGGCGTTCGAGGCGGTCCACGGCACCGGCACGCCGCTGTGGCCCAGCCCGTAGCGGGCGAGCAGCAGGGCCACCTGGTCGTTGAGCCGGTCCGGCCTCTGCTCGAGGCGGACGGAGGGCAGGACCTGGGCCAGGCCCGCGATCGCTCCCCCCTCGGCGCCCCCCGCCACGTCGGCGACGACGACCACCTGGCGCGCCCTGGCGATCACCGGGATGAGCTCGCCCAGGGGCACCGAATCGGCGCCGTCGATGACCGCCAGGTCCACGTGGTGGCCCGGCCGCACGCATTCGGGCACCAGCGCCGGGGACGTGAGGACCACGGGGATGAGGCGGCGCACCAGCGGGTGGGAGCAGATCAGTTCCGCGTCGGAGGGCACGTGGTCCTCGGCGGTGACGGCGTCGCGGAGCTCCTCGTGCTGGGCGGCCCGGGTCGCCAGCGCGGACGTGCGCAGACGGCGCAGCGACGAGATGGCCTGGGGGACCAGGCTGGCCACCTGGCGCTCGTCCAGGTCGCGCCCCTCGGCGAGCAGCGCGGACACCCGGGAGGGCTCCAGGCCCCCCAGGCTCGGGTCCGCGGCGAGCATGAGCGAGAGCAGGGAGGCCCACCACGCCAGGTCCAGCTCCGCGTCGATCATGGGGGCGCCGACGCCCCGCGCGGCGAAGTCCTCCGCCAGTGCCCGCAGGCCGAGCCCGTCGATCTCCTTCCACAGGGCCACCCGCCCGGGCAGCTCCCGGGCTCCCGCCTTGTCGGCCGCCCACTCCTGGACGAGCTCGGTGAGCTTGGCGACGTGGGTGCCCACGAGGTTGGGCTGCTCGGCAGCGAAAACGGGGGCGATGGCCTCCAGGTCGGCGCGGACCCGTGCCGTGAGCTCCTCGCACTCGCTGAGCTGGGCGGGGACCACGGGCCAGCCGTCGTCGCCGCAGATCTTGCGCCACGCGTCGCGCCGCTCCTGGACGCGGATGAGGGCGCGGTGCAGGTCGGGCACGTGGATCCCGGGGCGCACGTAGTCGCGCGCCTGCTTGACCAGGCGGTTGCGCTCACGGCGCTTCATGGTGATGCCGTGGTCCGAGCGCCACTGCTTCGAGGCTGTGGCGATCACCATGTCCGCCGCCGACCTCTCGAAGATCTGGGGCTGGAAGATGTCGACGGCCTCGGCGACCCCTTCGAACATGGCGAGCTGGAGCTCCCACTGCTCGAGCGTGTGGGCGTCGCGCGCGCCCGTCTCCCCTGCGACGGCGCTCATGTGGACCCGCAAACGGGGCAGCGACTCGGCGAGCCGCTCGACGCGCTCGAGGACATCGGCCACCTCCGCCTCGGAGGAGACGACGGCGCCCTTCCACGCGGAGTCGGGGTCGTCGCGCAAGTACCCCCGCTCGGAGGCGGTGTGCAGCACGGCACGGGCGCGCTCCCCCTGGTCGAGGGCGATCTCGTACAGGGTGTCCTCGTCGAGGCGGACCCGCGTCGAGGGCGCGTCCTCCTCCTCGGTGAGGTCGGTGAGGACCCGCAGGGCGTGGGCGGCGCTGACGCCGAAGTTCTTGTAGGGGCGGCGCAACGCGTCCGTGTAGGCCAGCAGGCTGGCGCGGGCCCCGCGCAGACGGGTCCGCATCTCATCCACCTCGCGCTGGTCCATGACGGGCGATGTGTCCTCCATCGCGGTGCGCACCTTGTCCGCCAAGCCGTAGGAATCGCGGCTGCGCCCGTCGAAGTCGGCAAAGATCTCGTCCACGCCCAGTTCCATGAGGCGGGCGCGGGCCCGGATCGTGTGCGAGGGCGACGCCCCGACGTGGAGCACCGAGCGCCCCGAGGCGGCGGCGTCCGCCAGGATCGCGGCGATGACGCTGGTCGCGTCGGAGTCGACGGGGGCGTCCACCACCAGCGAGTCGCCGGTGGCCACCGCCTCGACGGCGTCCTGCTGGGCGGGCGTGAGGTCGCCGATCCCGCGCTCCTTCCACGGGTCGCGGTCGCGGGGGTTGGGCGGGGGCAGGGAGACCGCGAGGGAGCCCACGGCGTCCTCATCGCCGGCGAGGGCCCGCACGAGGGGCGAGTCCGCGAGGCGGTCGAGGTCCTCGAGGTCCCGCAGCAGCGGCGTCGCGGGGTGCTCGAAGATGCCGAGGACCAGTTCGTCGCGCACCTCGACGCCGTCGAGGACGCCGACCCGTTCGCGCAGCAGCGAGAGCGCCACCGACGCGGAGAACCCGTGTGAGGAGCGCGCCCCGTCGAGGATGGCCTCCGCGTCGCAGTGCTCGCCGTGCTCGCGCAGCGCCGCCTCCAGATCCGGGTCCATCAGGGCGCCCGGCTCCAGGGTGATCATGACGTCGCCGCCCACGTCGTCGAGGCGCACGGGCTTGAGCAGGGCGGCGGAGCGGACCGTGTGGCCGTCGCGGTGCCACTGCACCTGCCCGATGGACAGGTGGACGCGCCCCACCCCGTGGCGGGTGGAGAGCTGGAGCGAGCGGGCCATCATCGCGCGGGCGCGCTCCATCGCGCGGGCCAGGCTGGCCTTCTCCCGGATGAGTGAGGACAGGCGCGTCGGCGCCTCCGTGTAAAGGCGGGCGAGGCCCCCCGGGTGCGCCTGGGTGATGGTCAGCCGCGGGACGCCCCGGCCCTCGGCGTCGGTGACCTCCACGACTTCCGCCCGCCAGCGCTCGACCGCCGCGGCGAGCGCACTGGCGGCGGGGAGGGCTTGGACGGGCGTTTCCCGCGGGGGCGCCTGGCGGTCCGCCCCACGGGGGTTCCGGCGCGAGAAGAAACTAGTAGCCACCCTTTCACCCTACGCGTCCGCCGCATCGGGCGCGCGCAGGCACCGCCGCAGTGCCCCACTTTGGGGGACGACACGCCGGAGCGGGAGCCGACACCGCCGACTCCCGCTCCATGTGTGCCCCCGAGACGATTCGAACGTCCGACACCCGCTTTAGGAGAGCGGTGCTCTATCCCCTGAGCTACGAGGGCGCGCAGGCAGCGCCTGCCCGCCCACTGTAGCAAAGAGACGGGGCCGTGCGCGCACCGGCCCGTCCGGTGGGCGCGGCGCCCTGCCCCTCGGGCCGTCCGCCGGACGGCCCGAGGGGCAGGGCCAGTCAGCGGCGCTCCCAGGAGGGGCGGATCTGCCCGGCCTTGCCCAAGTGGGTGGAGGGGACCACCATCACCGGGCAGGTGGAGTGCCCCAGGACGGTCTGCGCGGTGGAGCCCATGAGCACCCCCGCCAGTCCGCCGCGGCCGCGGGTCCCCACCACCACCAGGTCCACGGCCGTGGAGAACTCGATGAGCAACGAGGCGGGGGAGCCGTCCAGGGCGTGCCGGGCGACGTTGATGCCACGGTCCCCCACCGCCTCGGCGATCGCCTTGTCCATCCCCTCGCGCACTTGGGCGAGCAGCGCCGAGTGGTCGATGCCCGTGGGCGTCCACGCCATGACCGCGGGGCCGACGGCGATGGGCACGGCCGAGATGGCAGTGAGGCGCGCGCCCCATGTCTGCGCCTCCTCGACAGAGCGGCGCAGGGCGCTGGAGGGGGCCTCCGTGCCGTCGATGCCGACGACGATCCGCTCCACCGGCGTGAACTTCTTGCCCGAGGTGTGCCTGGGGACGACGACGACCGGGCATTTGGCGTGCGCGGGCAGGGCGGAGGACACCGTGCCGAGCAGCCGGTCCGCGAAGCCGCCCGAGCCCCTCGACCCGACGACGACCAGGTCCGCCTCCTTGGAGAAGTCGATGAGGACTCCCGCCGGATCCCCGGGCTGGATGGATCCGCCCGCGTTCTTCGCGCCGTGCTTCGTCGCATGGGCGACGGCCTCGTCGACCACCTGCTGCGCGCCCTTCTGCAGCGCCTCGTCGTCGAGCACCGCGTATCCGCCGTCGAGGGCGGCCGCGGAGTAGGACGCGAGGGCGTAGGTGCACATGCAGTGGATGCGCGCCCCTGTGCGCGCCGAGCGGTGGGACGCCCAGGTCACGGCCGCGATGCTCTCCGTCGAGCCGTCGACCCCGACCACGATGACTTCGGTGGAACCCATGATGTCCTCCTCGTGATTCCAGTCACTGACAATTGTGCCTCATTGCAGTGATTTCCGAAAGGGGACACAAGGCGCAGCCTCCCATCCCCGGCCGGCCCGGGGCCGCCCCGCCGACGGAGAGGGCGCGGCGGGCGCCGACGGTCCCGGCAACGGAGCAGCCCCGTCCATGAGGAGGCGCGGGAATACGACGGGGCCCGTCGGCTGTGCCGACGGGCCCGCGGATCAGTGGTCCGGATCAGTAGCGCACGTAGGTCGCGCCCGCGCGCACCTCGGAGATCTTCGACAGGGCGCCGGGGACCGTCGCCTCGACCATCTGGCCGTTGCCGATGTAGATGGCGACGTGGCCGGGGTAGGACACGATGTCACCGGGCTGGGGGTTGGAGACGATCGTGCCTCCGGCGGTCTGCGCCGAGGACGAGTGCGGCAGGTTGATGCCCGCGGCCGCGTAGGCGTACTTCACCAGGCCGGAGCAGTCGAGGCCAGCCAGGGTCTCCCCGCCGTAGACGTAGGGGATGCCGGTCAGGGACAGCGCCACGGAGGCGATGTCGGAGCCCGCGGCGTTGACCGCGGCCTGACGGGAGTGCGAGGCCGACTCGGAGACATCGTCACGCGCCTCGGAGCGCGAGGCGGCGGCGGTCGTCGTGTCCCTGGTCTCCTCCTCCGCAGCGGGAGGGGGGGTCTGTACGGGGGCCTCGGCGGTCGCGGAGTCCTGATCGGCCGACCACGCGATATCGGGGACCTCGACGGTGGTGACGTCGTCGATGGCGACGGTGGTGGCGTTCTGATTGGCGCTCTGCGTGTCGGACTGCCCCTGGACGGGGGCGGCGTTCGCGATGCCCGCGGCGACCGCAGTGAGGGCGACGCCCGTCACGGACGCGAAGGCAACCGCGCGGCTGGGATCAAGTTGGCGGGCTGCGTCAGCCAGATTGGTGACGGGGGCCAATGGGCGCCGCTCTATGCGGTGGCGCGCAGTGTGCTTAGCAGTCTTCACTCATGTTCTCCCTGTTATGCCTGCGAGGTCAGCTGTCGGATTCGGGCGGGACGCCCGGCTCGGTTCCCCGAGCTTCACCCCAAGGTTCGTGTGAACCGAATGTGGTTCCCCCGCGTTGGACCGAGGTGTACCGCGCCTCCCGCGGTCCAACTTCGGTTTCCGGAAGACGGGCTGGTCGTATCGACCAAGTGACACTTTACCCTGTCCGCCTGGAAAATGTCACATGGCGGTAACGGAAGATGGGACACACTGCCGGCCCCGCCTCCCCGCAGCGCCCCCGACCCGCGCCCACGGGCGCCCGATAGCCCGGAATCCCGCCGTTCCACAGCGGATAGCGCCGCCGCCCGCGACCACTGGACCGACGGGCGGCGGCGCCTTACGGGCGGACCGGAGGGGGCGGGGCGGGGCCTCAGTCGCCCCGGACGAACAGATGGGGGGACAAAGCCACAGGTATGGTCAGATATCCGATAACCGCGCCCGCCTCGTCGAGCGCACTGATCCGGACCAGATCGCCATGGACGGAAAGGGCGACGCGGGCGCCTGGAGTGAGATCCAACTCAGCGAAAGATGTGAGCAATCCCTCATCCGCTTGGATGGGCTCGCCGATGCGGACGATCCTCATGGCGCGCTCCTCCGGGTTGCGCACTGCGAGCTCCACGGACTCGCCCGCCACCTCGAGGCCCGATCCGGGGACCGGGTTGCCATAGGGATCGACCACCGGCTCGTGCAGCAGTTCCGCCAGGCGGTCCTCGACGCGGTCGCTCATCACGTGCTCCCAGCGGCACGCCTCCGCGTGGACCGCGTCCCACTCCAGGCCGATGACGTCGAGCAGCAGGCGCTCGGCCAAGCGGTGCTTGCGCAGCACCTCCACCGCGCGCGCCCTGCCCTCCCGCGTCAGCTCGAGGCGCCTGTCCCCCATCACGTGCAGTAGGCCGTCGCGCTCCATGCGCGCCACCGTCTGGGACACCGTGGGACCGGAGTGGCCGAGGCGGTCGACGATGCGCGCCCGCAGCGGAGTGACGGAATCCTCCTCCATCTCGAGGATCGTCTTGAGATACATCTCAGTCGTGTCGATCAAGTCGGCCACAGCGGGCTCCTTCAAGGATCGCGGGGATTTGCTACAGAATAGGACGCCCCCGCCCAGGGCGGGGCCAACGGCGCCATACCGCTGAACACGCGGCGCCCCGCGCACCCCGCGCCGCCCGCAATTCGCCAAACGCGTGTCATAAAAATCGGCGCGCGTTAGACTCGGCGCATGCAGGCCCTCCCCCCGATCCCCCCCGGACTCCTCCCCTCGGACGGGCGCTTCGGCGCGGGCCCCTCGCGGGTGCGCACGGAGCAGCTGGACGCCCTCAGCGCGCCCCTCGTCATGGGGACCTCGCACCGCCAGGCGCCCGTGCGCGGGGTCGTCGCCTCCCTGCGCGCAGGGCTCGCCGACCTCTTCGGCCCGCCCGACGGCTACGAGGTCGTCCTCGGCAACGGCGGCGCCACCGCGTTCTGGTCGGCGGCCTGCGCGAGCCTGGTCATCGACCGTGCCGCCTTCGCGGTATTCGGGGAGTTCGGGAGGAAGTTCGCCGCCGAGGCCGCCGGAGCCCCCCACCTGGCCGCCGCCATCGTCGACGAGGCGCCCGACGGCCGCTTGGCCACCGTCGCCCCGCGCGAGGGCGTGGACGCCTACGCGTACCCGCACAACGAGACCTCCACGGGCGTCGTCTCCCCGCTCTACCAGCCCGCCGCCGACGCCCTCACGCTGGTGGACGCCACCTCCATCGCCGGAGCCGCCCCCGTCGACCTCGCGGACGTCGACGCCTACTACTTCTCGCTGCAGAAGGCGTTCGGCTCCGACGGCGGCCTGTGGGTGGCCGTCCTGTCCCCCGCCGCCGTCGCCAGGACCGCCGTCTGCGCGGGGATGCCCGGCCGGTGGGTGCCCTCCATCCTCGACCTCGGCGCCGCCATCGCGAACTCGCGGAAGGACCAGACCCTCAACACCCCGGCGGTGGCGACGCTCGTCATGGCGGCCGACCAGGTGCGGTGGATGAACGAGTCGGGCGGCCTGGAGGGCATGAGCGCCCGCGTGCGGGCGTCCTCGGACCTCGTCTACCAGTGGGCGGAGGACAGCCTGGTGGCCCGCCCCTTCGTCGAGGACGTGCGCCTGCGCTCCCCCGTGGTGGCCACCATCGAGTTCGACCCCGCCGTGGACGCCGCCGCCCTGGCCGCCCACCTGCGCTCCCACGGCGTCGTCGACGTCAACCCCTACAGGGGGGTCGGCGAGAACCAGCTGCGGATCGCCACGTGGCCGTCGATCCCCACGCGCGATGTCGAGGCGCTGCTGGCCTGCATCGACTACTGCCTGGAGCGGGCCCTCTGACAGCGGGGCGGGCGGCGGGCCCTACCGGGAGCGCTCGATCCTGGGCCGCCGCCCCTCGAAGCGCAGGCGGACCCCCCAGTGGGCCACCGCCCACAGCCCGCACACGACGGCGATCCCCAGCGAGGCCATGCCGCCCACCAGGATCGACCACCGGGCCCCCAGGACCTGGCCGACCCATCCGATCAGCGGCGAGCCCACGGGCGTGGCCCCCAGGAACACCAGCGAGTACAGGGACATGACGCGCCCGCGTTTCTCCTCGTCCGTGTGGGTCTGGATGTACGCATTGGCACTGGTGTTCGTCGTCAGCATGAAAAGACCAGTCGGGACCGAGAGCGCGGCGAACCACCAGTACGTGGGGGCCAGGCCCAGGCCGATCTCCGCGAGGCCGTACAGGGCGGCTCCGCACAGGATCGTTCGTATGCGCGGCGCGCGGGCGGCCGCCGCCACCGCTCCCAGGATCGATCCGACGGCCATGAACGAGGAGAGGACGCCGAACTGCCCAGCGTTCTTGCCGAAGACCTCGGTCGCCATCAGGGCACTGGTCATCTGGAAGTTCATCCCCAGGGCTGAGACAACGAAAATGAGCAGCAGGATGACGCGGATGTCCGTGCGCCCGCGCACGTAGGCGAATGCCTCGCGCACCTGGCCCGGGGCGCGGGGGACGAACGGGCGCTGGACCAGCTCCCCTGCGCGCATGAGCGCCATTGTGAGGATCGGGATGAGGAAGAGGACGGCGGTGGCCAGGCTGACCGGCCCGACCCCGTACCATTCGATGAGGAGCCCCGCGACCGCCGGACCGATGAGGCGCGCGGCGTGGAACGCGGTCGCGTTCAAGGCGACGGCGTTGGCCATGTAGGTGCGCGGAACGAGTTCGCCCACGAAAGCCTGGCGCGCGGGGGTGTCGATGGCGATGATGACGCCCGACGCCACCGCCAAGGCGTACATGTGCCACACATTGCACACGCCTGTCAGGATCAGCACGCCCATGCACAGCGAGACGAGGCACACCCCCAGCAGGGAGCTCTGAAGGATCCTACGGCCCTTGACGCGGTCGGCCAATGCGCCCGCGAATCCGGACAGGCCCAAGATCGGCAGGAACTGGAGGGCTGTGACGATGCCGACCTGCGAGGAGTCGTGGTCGGTGAGGACGGTGAGGACGTACCAGTCCTGCGCGACCCGCTGGAGCCACACCGCCGTGGAGGACACCAACGACCCGCCGAACCACAGCCGGTAGTTGAAGAACCGCATAGACGCGAATGGGGATGCCACGGACGCTCCTTCTGCCGGCGCACACTCGTCGCCCGCTCCGGGGCCGCGGCCGGCCGTGCCATCCAGACCCCCGGGCCCGGGCGGGTCCCGTCAACGATACGACCACCGGCGGGCGACCGCCTCCGGGCGGCCGGCCCAACGGGGCGGTGTCCCACGATGCGGCCCCCGTCTGCGCACCGCTCGGACGGGGGGCCGTGGGGGCGGGACGGCGCCCCGCGGCGCGTCGGCCGTCAGGCGACTCCGAGGAGCCGCTGGATGGGGCCGATCAGGAAGTAGACGACGAAGAGGGCGGAGACGACCCACAGGAGCGGGTGGACGCGCCTGGCCCTCCCCGTCGCCAACTGGACGAGGGAGTGGGTGACGAAACCGACTCCGATGCCCACGGACACCGAGTAGCCGAAGGGCATGAGGGCGATCGTCATGAACGAGGGGATCGCGACCTCGGGCGACTTCCAATCGATGTCGGTGACCTGGGTCATCATCAGGAACCCGACGAAGACGAGCGCGGTGGAGGCGGCCTCGGTGGGGACCAGCTCGACCAGCGGCGCCAGGAAGGTCGACAGCAGGAAGAGGACGCCCGTCACCACGGAGGCGAGGCCCGTGCGGGCCCCCTCGGCCACACCGGACGCGGACTCGACGTAGGACGTGTTCGAGGAGACCCCGCCCAGGCCGCCCGCGACGGCGGCGAGCGAGTCGATGACGAGGATCTGGCGCGTGCGGGGAGGGTTGCCGTCCTGGTCGAGCAGACCGCCCTCGGCGCCGACCGCGACCATCGTGCCCATGGTGTCGAAGAAATCGGCGAGCATGAGGGAGAAGACCAGGAGGACCACGGACACGGCCCCGAGTTTGCCGAAGCCGCCGAGCATGTCCACCTTGCCGAGGGTGTCGAAGACGGGCACGGCCACTGGGGAGCCCTTGAGCTCGGGAACCGTCTGCCCCCATCCGGTCGGGTTGGACTCCGAGATGCGGTCCAGGTGGGCGATGGCCTGGACGAGGACCGCCAGGACCGTGGCGGACACGATGGAGATGAGGACAGCGCCCTTCACGCCGCGCACGTACAGGACGATCATGAGGAACAGGCCGAACACGAACACCAGGGCCGGCCAGCCGTCCAGGGAACCGGAGACGCCGAATTGGACGGGGGTCGCCCCGGTGCGCACGATGCCCGCGTTGACCAGGCCGATGAGGGAGACGAAAAGGCCCAGGCCCACCGTGATCGCGGTCTTCAGAGCAGCGGGGACCGCCCGGAAGACCGCCTCGCGGAAGCCCGTGAGGACGAGCAGGAGGATGAGCAGGCCCTCCCACGCGATGACGCCCATAGCCTCGCCGTAGCTCAGGCCGGAGCCCAGGACCAGGGTGAAGGCGACGACCGCGTTGAGGCCCAGGCCCGCGGCCAGGGCGAGGGGGTAGTTCGCGACGGCGCCCATGAGGATGGTGACGGCGCCCGCGACCAGCGCCGTGCCCGCGGCGATCCCCTGGGGGGTGATCGAGCCGTCGTCGGGGACGGCGTTGCCCAGGATCGCCGGGTTGACCACGAGGATGTACGCCATGGCGAAGAAGGTGACGAGACCGCCGCGGACCTCTCGGCCCAAGGTCGAGTCCCTGGCGGAGATCTGGAAGAAACTGTCGAGTGCCTGTGCGACCGCGTTACGGGATGGGGCGGTCCTGTTCTGTGTGCTCACAGGCCAATCGTGCCCGTAACTGAAGTCACACCGCAAACACGACGCGCGTGATCTTCAATACCAGGTAACGTTACGCCTCCGGGGCGCGCTCCACGTCGATGGCCGAGTCGTTGACGCGCGGCGGGCGCACCGGCCACGCGGTGGCCCCCTTGGGCAGGTCCGTCTCCGAGTGGGAGCCGCAGGTGTGGTCGAGGCTGACGACGCTCCCGTCGTCCGTGGCCCACTCGTTCGCGCACACGCCGAACGCCATGCGCATCTCGCCGCTCATCTTGATGAGGAAACCACAGTTGGAGCACGTGTTCTTGGGACGCCTGCCCGACTTGGGGCCGCGCTCGGAGGCGTACCAGCGGTTCGCCGCGTCCCAGCGCCCCTGCGGGGAGAGCACGCGGGGCCGCCCGAGCCCGAGATCCCGGACGATCGGCAGATCGGCGTCGTCGCTGGTGTCCTCCAGGCCCGGCTCGAGGCGCGCGTCCTCGTCCCGGTAGGCCAGGACGTCGTCGCGCGACACGTCCGAGGGGCGCAGGCGCTCCTCCCACGGCACCCACCGGGGCGCCAGGAGCGCCCCCTCGCGCGGGGCCATTCCGACCTCGCAGACGGTGGCGGTGCGCCCACGGGGCACGCGGGCGAGCGTCACCGCCCAGCACCAGCCGACGTAACCGGGGTCCGTCGAGGTGAAGTAGTGGGTTCCGAGTCGGTCCGCCTCCATCTTGAAACCGACGTGGTCGCCGACGGGGCGGGGGTGGGCGACGGCCTCGGCCGCCTCCCTGGCCAGCGCGACGGAGTCCGCCAGGATCGCGTCGGTCTTCGGGGTCCGCGTGCGCGGAGTGGTTCTAGGCATCGAAATCCTCTGCGACGGCGCGGAGCACCTTCGCGATCTTGTCAGCGTTGTCTGGGTACTTGCCCCGGCGCAGCGATGCGGACGAGGCGTCGAGGAGCTTGATCAGGTCCTCCACGACCGGGACCATGGCCCGGGGTTTGCGCCGCTTGGCATGGGCGACTGAGGGGGCCTCGGCCACGACCCTCACCGACAGCGCCTGGGGGCCCTTGCGCCCGTCGGCCACCGAGTACTCGACCCGCGCGCCCGCGCGGGGGTGCGCGCCGCCCGCGGGCAGCGCCGAGGAGTGGAGGAAGACCTGGGAGCCGTCGTCGCCGGTGATGAAACCGAAGCCGCGTTCGGGGTCGAAGAACCTGACCCTACCGGTGGGCATGGCGTCCCCCTCCTCTCATTCGTGGGGCGCGCGGCGCGCGGCCCCTCCCATCATAGGGCGGGCGGCACGGGGGCGCTCCGCAGCGCCCGGCGCCTGTAGCGAAACCCACCGGATCCCGGCCCATCCGCCCATTCGCAGGACTGTTGTGCCCTCCGCCGCATATCGTGTACTGTGACATGTTCGCCCGCGACTCCTTGGAGGAAACGTGAAGCACTGGTTCCGCGCCGCCGCCGTCGGCGTGTGCGTCCTACTCATGGCACTGAGCGGTGCGACCGCCTTCGCCGCCTCCCCCGTCACCATCTCCGACACGGTCACCGACCCCGACGGGTGGCTGAGCGCCGACCAGAGCGCGCGCATCGCCTCCGCGGCGTCCAGTGCCCGCGCCAAGGGCCTCGACATCTACTTCGTGACAGTCCCGGACTTCTCGGGGAAGAACATGGGCGACTGGTGCAAGCAGTCGATCAAGCAGTCCGGCCTGTCCACCGCGTCGATCGCCTACGTCATCGCGTACAAGGAGCGCAAGCACATGTCGTGCGGGAACGTGGGCGAATCGACCATCAGCGACACGGACTTGACCGGGGCGCGCGCCGCCGCCGAGTCGGAACTGCGCGCAGCGGACCCCCTGACTTCCGAGGCGACCACGACTGCGGCACTCGCCTTCTACTCCTACGCGGAGTCGCACGCCTCCGCTTCCGCCGCCAAGACCTCGTCGTCGCGGACCTCCAGCGCGGGTTCGTCGTCCACCAGGGGCGGCTTCATGTGGATCGTGTGCCTCCTGCTCGTCCTCGTCGGCCTCATAGCAGTCGTCGTCCTGGTCCGGAAGGCGTCGGGCAGGGGCCAGAAGATCGTCGCGGGCGCCACCGCCAGGGACGTCGAGCGCGCGCGCCAACTGGTCGACGAGGCGAACCGCCAGCTGCTGTCCGCCGACGAGCAGGTCCGCAGCGCCGACGACGAGCTCGCCTTCGCCCAGGCGCAGTTCGGCGCACTCAGAACCCAGGAGTACGGGGCCTCCCTGCAAGCCGCCCGCGCCGCCGTCTCCCAGTGCTTCGCGCTCCAGCAGCAGATGAACACCGCCGCCTCCGACGCGCACAGGGCCAGTCTGGCCACCCGGATCATGGACGCCCTGGGCACCGCCATGAACGACCTGACGGAGAAGCAGCGCGCCTTCGCCTCCATGCGGGACGAGCGCGCCGATCTGCCCCGCCAGATCCGCGAGGCCCGCGAGCAACTAGCGGAGTTCGAGGGGCGCCTGGCCGACACGAAGGCGGAGCTCGCCTCCGTCAGCGCCCTCTACCCCGGGCAGATGGTGGCCTCCCTGCTCGACAACCCCGATCAGGCGCGCGCCCTCCTCGACTCCGCACAGGGCGCGCTCGACAGCGCGGAGGAGGCGGCCGCCTCCTCCCCCGACGCGGCCGCCAACGCCCTGGACACCGCGCGGCGAGCGATGGCGATGGCGAGCCACCAGATGGACGCCGTCTTCGCGGCGAAGACCGACCTCAGCGCCATCGAGGACACCCTGACCAGGGCGATCGCCTCGATCACCTCCGACCTGTCGGACGTCACCCGGCTCGGCGCCGACCAGGCCGCCTTCGCCCCCCTGGTCGCGGACGCGCGCAAAGCGGTCGACGACGCCCAGCGCGCGCGGAGCGGCACGGGCGACCCGTTGGGCGCGCTCGAGGCACTGCGAACAGCCGAGGCGACCCTCGACGCCGCCCTCGAGCCACTGCGCAGCGCCGAGGAGGCGCTCGAGCGCAAGAACGGGGCCGCATCGGACCGGATCGCCGAGGCGGAGGCCCTCGTCGAGCAGGCCGACCGCCACGTCCAGGGGCGCCGGGGCGCCGTCGACCTCGACACGCGGTCCCAGCTGTCCCAGGCGCACTCGGCGCTGTCGAAGGCCCGCGCGGCGGCCGAGCCCACCGAGGCCGCCTCGCACGCCGCCACCGCCGCGGCGCTGGCCCGCCAGGTCCTCGCAGCGCCCGTCACCCCCTCCGCCCCTGCTTTCGGCGCCGGGACGCCCCCCACTTTCAACACCGGGACGCCCCAAAGCCGCGGCAACGGGAGCTTCACCGGCTCCACGCTGGGCGACTTCCTGCTGTGGTCGACGATCTTCGGCTCCCACGACCACGGCGGCTGGGGCGGCCACCGCCACGACGACCGCGACTCCTCATGGGGAGGCGGCTTCGGGGGGTTCGGAGGCGGTTCCTCCGGCGGAGACGACTCGCCGGAGATGGGCTGGGGCGGGAGCTCCTTCTAGCCGCTTACCGGCCCCCCTCGCAGGAGCGGGCACCCGTCCGAGCGCCCCGGCCCCCGGCCACCGCGCCCCTCCCGCGGGCGCGGGCCACTGACCACCGATAGATCCGACCCCGTCGCCCGCACCCGCGGGCGCACGGACCACCTCGGCCCAACCGGCCACACACGCCCCACGGGCACACAACCAAGGAGAGAACCATGGCAGAGAAGCAGTCCATCCTGGGACGCATCACACAGCTGGCGAAGGCCAACATCAACGCGCTCCTCGACCGCGCCGAGGATCCGCAGAAGATGCTCGACCAGCTGATCCGCGACTACACGAACTCCATCGCGGACGCCGAGTCCGCGGTGGCCCAGACCATCGGGAACCTGCGCCTGGCCGAGAAGGACCACGCGGAGGACGTCGCCGCCGCCGAGGACTGGGGCCGCAAGGCCCAGGCCGCCTCCACGAAGGCCGACCAGCTCCGCGCCGCGGGCGACACCGCCGGGGCAGACAAGTGGGACAACCTGGCGAAGGTCGCGATCGGCAAGCAGATCCAGTTCGAGGGCGAGGCCAAGGAGTCCGCCCCCATGATCGCCTCCCAGACGGAGGTCGTCGAGAAGCTCAAGGCCGGTCTGAACCAGATGAAGGAGAAGCTCAGCGACCTCAAAGTCCGCCGCGACCAACTGGTGGCCCGCCAGAAGTCCGCGCAGGCCCAGGCGCAGGTGACCGACGCGATCTCGTCGATCAACGTCCTGGATCCCACCTCGGAGCTCTCCCGCTTCGAGGACAAGGTCCGCCGCCAGGAGGCGATGGCCCAGGGGAAGACCGAGTTGGCCGCTTCCTCCCTGGACGCCCAGTTCGCCGAGCTGGAGACCGACGCCTCCCAGATCGAAGTCGAGGCCCGACTGGCCGCGTTGAAGAACAAGGACGCCTGAGCGCTCCGGCCCATGGGCAGGCGCCGCGCACAAGGGCTTGATCCCGCCCTTGTGCGCGGCGCGTGTTCCTTGAACCAGGGCGCGTTGCCCCAGGGGGATCGGCCCGGGCAATGCCCTGGCGCGGGCCGACATCGGCGCCGGTGGCCGTCGCCGGCACCGGGGGCGCCGACCCGTCGGCGGGGCGGCGCACGCCGACGGCCCCCGCCAAGCTCCCGTCAGAGGAAGGCCAAGGGGTCGAAGTCGTCGATGTCGATGATGCGGAGCCTGGGCAGCCGCACCTGGAAGGCGTGGACGTCGTACTCGAGGTCGATGATCTCGAGGCCCCGGTCGACCAGGTCGTGCAGCTGGGAGGAGAGGAACTCCCGGAAGCACATCACGCCGACCCGGCGCCCCGCGTCGAGGAGGGCCTCGATCTGCGGGACGAAGTCGGCGTCGTGGCTGGCCAGGATCACCGATCCGCGCTCGAGTTTGACGATCGCGTCCATGGTGCGCTGCAGGCCGACGTCCACGACCTTCATGTCCTCGGGGCCCGACAGCGGGATGACCGCGTAGTCCATCGCCGTGAGCGCCTGGACGAACCCCATCGGCAGGTACCCCGACGAGCCGTTGAGGAAGAACAGGCCCTTCGCGCGCTGCCCCCATTGGTTGTGCGCCCCCTCCAGGACGCGGTCCCAGCGGGGCCTCTCCTCGGGGTTCGGGCGCCTGTCCAGCACTGACAGACCGAGGGTGGCGTCGATGTTCTCGCCGTCGACTACCAGATAGGTCGTTTCTTCCATAGACGTCTCCATGTGGATCACTCTACCCGATGGCGCGCCCGCCTATGCGCAGGTCGCACGGGACTCTGGGTGGGTCCGAAGGGCCGGAGCGCCCTGGCGCCCTTGCGGGCCCCTGAGCGCTCCGGCCACGGCCTAGCGGTGGGACGGTCACTTCACGTCGTCATCGACCCAGTCGAAGGTGCGCGTGACGGCTTTCTTCCACAGGCGGTAGGTGCGGTCGCGCTCAGCGGGCTCCATGGCGGGAGTCCAGCGCTTGCCTTCCTGCCAGTTGGCCGCGACGTCGTCGGTGCCCTTCCAGAAGCCGACGGCCATGCCGGCGGCGTAGGCCGCTCCCAGTGCGGTCGTCTCGATGACCTTGGGCCGCACCACGTCAACGCCGCACAGGTCGGCCTGGAACTGCATGACGAGGTCGTCGTGCGTCATTCCGCCGTCGACCTTGAGCTCCTTGAGCGGCACACCCGAGTCGGCGTTCATCGCGTCGAGGACCTCAGCGCTCTGGAACGCGGTCGATTCCTCGACGGCCCGCGCGATATGGCCCTTGTTGACGTAGCGGGTCAGGCCCACGATCGCACCGCGCGCGTCGGAACGCCAGTAGGGGGCGAACAGGCCCGAGAACGCCGGGACGAAGTAGACGCCGCCGTTGTCCTCGACGGTGGCCGCCAGTTCGCCGATGTCGGAGGATTTGACGATCATCCCCAGGTTGTCGCGCAGCCACTGCACGAGCGAGCCCGCGACGGCGATCGAGCCCTCGAGCGCGTAAACGGCCGGCTGGTCGCCGATCTTGTAGGCGACTGTCGTGAGGAGGCCGTTGTCGGAGAAGACGGGCTCGGTGCCGGTGTTCATGAGCATGAAGCATCCGGTGCCGTAGGTGTTCTTGGCCATGCCCTTCTCGAAGCACGCCTGGCCGAAGGTCGCGGCCTGCTGGTCGCCCAGGATGCCCGAGATGGGCGTGTCGACGAGGAGGCCGTTCTTGCGCCCGTAGCCGTAGATCTCGGAGGAGGACTTGATCGCGGGGAGCATCGACATGGGAATGCCGAAGATCTCGCACACGTCCTCGCGCCAGGTGAGGGTGCGGATGTCCATGAGCATGGTGCGCGAGGCGTTCGTGACGTCCGTGCAGTGGACGCCGCCGTTGACGCCGCCCGTCATGTTCCACAGGACCCACGAGTCCGTGTTGCCGAACAGCAGGTCGCCGGCCTCGGCGCGCTCGCGCGCCCCCTCGACGTTGTCCAGGATCCACTTGATCTTGGAGCCGGAGAAGTAGGGGGACAGCCCCAGGCCGCAGATCTGGCGGAAGCGGTCCGGCCCCTCGTCGCCCCCGAGCTCCTTGACCATCTCGGAGGTGCGCACGTCCTGCCAGACGATCGCGTTGTAGACGGGCTCTCCGGTGTTCTTGTCCCACACGACGGTGGTCTCGCGCTGGTTGGTGATGCCGACGGCGGCCAGGTTGTGGCGGTTGATCTCCGCCTCGCCCAGGGCCTCGGCGACGACCGCGCGCGTGGTGTCCCAGATCTCGAGGGGGTCGTGCTCGACCCACCCCGGGTTGGGGAAGATCTGGGTGAACTCCTTCTGGCCGACGGCGATGATCTCACCGGAGTGGTTGAAGATGATGGCGCGGGTGGAGGTCGTGCCCTGGTCGATGGCCAGAACGAATTTCTCTTCGGTCATGGTCGGGTTTCCCTTCTTTCACTTCGTTGTGGACGGACTCAGGCCAGGCCCGAGGCGAAAACGATCACGGTCGCGATGATCGCGCCGACGATCGGACCGACGACGGGCACCCAGGAGTAGGCCCAGTCGGACCCGCCCTTGCCCTTGATCGGCAGAATTGCGTGGGCGACGCGGGGCCCGAGGTCACGGGCGGGGTTGATCGCGTAGCCGGTGGGCCCGCCCAGGGAGTTGCCGATGACGACGATGATGAGGGCGACTCCCAGGGGCCCGATGGCGGTGGTCGTGTAGCCGGAGACGTAGATCCAGATGATGAGGACGGCTGTGCCGATGGCCTCAGTCACGCAGTTCCACCCGTAGGAGCGGATCTCGGGCCCGGTGGAGAACACCCCGAGTTTGAAGGCGGGTTCGCACTGCTCGTCGAAGTGGCGCTTGAAGGAGAGCCACACGAGCACGGCGCCCACGAAGGCTCCGACGAACTGCGCGATGATGTAAACGGCGATGTTCGCGGCGGTCACGGCGACGCCGGGCGCGAGTTCGACCGCGGGGTCGAACATGTGGCCGACGGCCTTCGCGATCGTGACCGCGGGGTTGAGGTGGCCCCCGGAGGGGTACGCGACGTAGACGCCCGCGAAGACCGCCAGGCCCCACCCCATGTTGATCATGAGCCATCCGCCGCCCTTGCCCTTGGACTTGGGCAGCAGGTTGGTCGCGACGACACCACCGCCCAAGAGCAGGAGGACCGCTGTGCCCATGAACTCCGACATGAACAACTGCCCGGTGGAGGGCGCCGCCGCGCCGGCCATCGGGAGAAGTGTTGTGAACATTGTTCCTATCTTTCTTCGACGCTTCCTCGCATCGAATCCGTGGTGGTCGCCCACCTCCAACAGTTCACCGGCTGGCGTTGCCCTGGCCGGCGCCGACCCGGGTGACCGCCGCCGACGTCGCAGTCGGCGCACATCCATCCGGGCGTGCTGGATATTCGTGCACTCAACGATTGTGACTCTCCTCATCCAAATGTGCAAATCAGCTGTTCACATGCCCCGGCTTCGCGCGGCTCCAGCCCACGATGGGAAACCGACGTGGCACACTGGACACTGTGACCATCCGAGATGAGCAAGCACACGAAGCCGCGTCCATGTACTACCTCCAGGGGCACACCATGGACACGATCGCGCGGACCCTCGACATATCCCGGTCCTCGGTCTCCCGCCTGCTGACCTACGCCCGTGAAACGGGACTCGTCCGCATCTCGCTGGCCGCCTCGCCCTCCTTGAAAGGGACCCTGGCGGGCCAGATCTCCGAGCTCTTCGACGTCCAGGTCTCGGTCGTGCCCACTTACGAGGCGGCCTCGGAGGTCGACCGCCTCCACAACGTTGCCCTGGCCGCCGCGGACCTGCTCATGGGAATGCTGCGCCCCGGCGCCGTCCTGGGCATCGCATGGGGGAACACGACCGCCGAGATCACCCGCTGCATGCCCAGCATCTACGTGCCCGGCTCGACGGTGGTCCAGCTCAACGGCGCGGCGACGGCCACGGAGTCCGGCATGCCCTACGCCGACGCCATCATCGCCCGCGCCGCCCGCGCCATCGGGGCGACGATGGTGAACTTCCCCGTCCCCGCGTTCTTCGACTACGTGGAGACGAAGCGCCAGCTGTGGCGCGAGCAGTCCATACAGACCGTCCTCAAAACCATCGACAGGTGCACCGTCGCGCTCTTCGGAGTCGGCTCCATGTCCTCGCGCCTGCCCTCCCACGTTTACGCCGGGGGGTTCTTGGACCCCGACGAGATCGCCGCCGTCCAGAAGGACGGAGTCGTCGGCGACGTGTGCACCGTGCTCATCCGGGAGGACGGCTCGACGGACATGGCCCTCAACGAACGCGCCTCGGGCCCCAGGCCCGAGGCCCTGCGCACGATCCCCCGCCGCCTGTGCGTCGTCTCCGGCGCCTCGAAGGCGCTGCCCCTGCTGGGCGCCCTGCGCACGGGAGCCGCCACGGACCTCGTCCTCGACGACCGCGCGGCCCGGGAGCTCCTCGAACTGGTGCACACCCGGGCCACCGCCCCGACCGCGGTCTGAGGGCCGACGAGGCGGGGGCCGGCCCAGCGGAGCGGGGATCCTGTCGGCTCCGCGCGCACAGCGGCGCGCTCCAGGGCAACGACGGCGTCGGCGCCCGCCGGGTCGGCTCCGCGCGCGGACAGCGGCGCGATCACCCGGGCGCGGGGGCGGGCCGACTCCGCCCGCACCGCTCGGCGCGCGACCGGAGGGGGCACGACGGGCGGGGCTCAGCCCAGGCGCTTGACCAGCGGGAAGGGGATGGTCTCGCGGATCCCCTGGCCGGTGAGGACCATGAGCAGGCGGTCGATGCCCATGCCCATGCCGCCGCACGGCGGGAAGCCCTGTTCCATGGCGACCAGGAAGTCCTCGTCCATGACCATGGCCTCCGGGTCGCCGTTGGCGGCCGCGAGGGCCTGCGCCTCGAAGCGCTCGCGCTGGACGACCGGGTCGGCCAGCTCGGAGTAGGCGGTGCCCGTCTCGAAGCCGCGCACGTACAGGTCCCACTTCTCGGTCAGGCCGGGGCGGGAGCGGTGGTAGCGGGTCAGCGGGGAGGTGTCCTCCGGGAAGTCGTAGACGAAGGTCGGCGCCCACAGCTTGGAGGCGACGAGCTCCTCGAAGATGTCCTCGACGATCTTGCCGCTCACCGCGTAGTCGTCGACCTCCAGGCCGATGCGCTCGGCGTGCTTGACGAGGGTCTCGCGCGGCGTCTCCACCGTGACCTCCTCGCCCAGGGCCTCGGAGGTGGAGCCGTACAGGTCGATGCGGTCCCACTGGCCCGACAGGTCGTATTCGGTGCCGTCGGCCAGGCGCACGACCTCCCCGCCCTCGGGCAGGTCGAAGGCGTCGCGAGCCGCCTGCTGGATGAGGTCACGGGTCAGGTCGGCCATGCCGTTGTAGTCCGAGTACGCCTCGTAGGCCTCCAGGGACGTGAACTCGGGGCTGTGCGAGGAGTCCATGCCCTCGTTGCGGAAGTTGCGGTTCATCTCGAAGACGCGGTCCACGCCGCCGACGACCGCGCGCTTGAGGTAGATCTCCGTGGCGATGCGCAGGTAGAGGTCCATGTCGAGCGCGTTCATGTGCGTGGTGAACGGCCTGGCGGCGGCGCCCCCGTGGACGACCTGCAGCATCGGCGTCTCCAGCTCGATGTAGCCGCGCCGGTGGAAGTTCTCGCGGATGGAGCGGTTGACGGCGGCGCGCACCCGGATCATGTCGCGGGCGGCGGGGCGGGTGATGAGGTCGAGTTCGCGCCGGCGGATGCGCTGGTCCTCCGACAGGGTGATCTCCTTGCCGTCCTGCGTGGTCCAGGTCTTGGGCAGGGGGCGCAGCGCCTTCGAGGCGATGGCCCACGAGGCGTCGGGGGCGGGCAGCGCGGTGGGCGCGGCGTCGTAGGCGGCCCTCGCCTGCTCAGTGGGCTCGGCCGGGGTCGCGAAGACCGACAGCTCGCCGCGGCGCGAGGAGATGACGCGCCCGTGGACGAAGAGGTGGTCCCCCAGGTCCACGTCGTTCTTGTAGGCGGCCAGCGAGTCGGCGCCGACGGAGGCGGCGGAGAGCATCACCTGGATCTTCTCGCCCGCGCCGTCCATGAGGGTCGCGAAGCAGAGCTTGCCGCCATTGCGCATCAGGACGACGCGCCCGGCGATGCCCACGAGGTCCTCGGTCTCCTCGCCCGCCTCCAAATGGGCGTACCGCTGGCGGACCTCCGCTATCGTGGAGGTGATCGGCAGCGCGACGGGGTAGGCGGGGGTGCCCTCCTCCATGAGGCGGGTGCGCTTCTGAGAGCGGACCTTGACCTGTTCGGGGGTGTCGTCCGCGGGGGCGTTCACGTTCTGGGCGTTTGCTTCACTCACGCGCCCATCGTACCGGGCGCCGGAGCCCCCGGCCGCCCTCAGCCGCGTTCCGCCGCCAATCGCACACGGTTCGCGGCCCACAGCCCTGTCAGGGCGGCGGAGTCCGACCAGGGGAACGCCAAGTAGTCGCCCGCCAGGACGACCGGCCCGCTCTGCTCGCCGCGGTAGCGGCGCACCAGGGAGGCCCGCCCGACCCGGCAGGTCGGCATGGCCGCGGGGATCCTCACGACACGGCTGGACGCCTGGTCCACGGCGGCCTCCAGGGAGGGGGCGAGCGCGCACAGGGACTCCACCGCGCGCCCGACGAGCTGCTCGTCGGACGTGCCCCGTTTGATGCACTCCCCGGCCGCCTCCCCGTCGAACATCACGGTGACGGCGTCGCGCCCGGGCGCCGCGTGCCCCGCGCGGCTCGACGCGCACAGGGCAGCGAGGTCGCCGCTCCGGCCGGGCGAGGCCAGCAGCCCGTAGGCGCCCCCCAGCTCGGGGTCCGCGAGACGGCGGCTGAGGGCCACCACCACGAGGAGGCCCGGGCTGTACGGTGTGGCGATGAGCTCCGCCTCCACGGGGGACGGGTCGTCGAGGAGGGCCGCGGCCCTGGGGCCGGGCACGGCCAGGACGACCCGGTCGGCCTCGACGGACGTGCCGTCGGCCAGGACCAGGGCGGCGCCGCGCGCGCCGCGCTCGAGGCGGGCCACTGGCGAGTCGTAGTGGATGGTGAGCCCCGAGGCGAGTGCGCGGGGCACCGCCTCAAGGCCGGGGTCCGCGGTGAGCGTCGTGAAGGGACGGGCGCCGTAGGCGACCATGGCGAGCGCCGCCGACGCGGAGGTGGTGGCGAGGTCCTGGAAGTAGTAGCCCCTGAACGCCGAGCCGATCACGGCGTCCGTGAAGGCCCGGCCGAAGCGCTCGGCGCACCACGGTGCGGCGGGAACGTCGATGTCGGCCCACTGGGCGGGGTCCGCTGGGTCGGCCCGCACCAGGCGCCGGGCCTGGCCGGCCAACGCCCACCCGGCCCGGGCGGCGTCGCGCCAACCGACCACGCCCGCGCGCACCATCGCGGGACCGCTGGGCTTGTACGCCTTGACGGCCGAGTCGGTGATGATGCCGGCGCGCGAGCAGATGGGGCGCAGTGGCACTCCGAGGCGCTTGGCCAGGCGGGGGAGCACCCGGTAGGTGGAGGAGAGGAAGTTCGCACCGACCTCGACCCCGCAGTCGGCGACGGACGCCGTCTCGATGCGGCCCCCCGCGCGGCTGGTCGCCTCGTAGATCTCCACGTCCTCCCCGCGCCGGGCGAGCGCGTCCGCGCACACCAGCCCCGCGATCCCCGCGCCGACGACAACTGTTCGCATGGGAGCATTCTACGTCACAGGCGCTCCGACCGGCGCACTACGGCCCAACCGGCGTGCGGAGGCGCGCGCCCTACTCCCCCGGCGCCGCGCCGCATTCGGCGAGGAAGCCCTTCACCTCGTCCAATGCCGGGGCGGCGCTGGCCCCTCCCCTCCGGGTCGTGGACAGCGCGGCGGCATGGACCGCGAAGACCAGGGCGCCGCGCACCCCCCTGCCCCGCAGGAGGGCCCACGCCAGCGCCGCGGAGAAGACGTCCCCCGCCCCGGTCGTGTCGGTGGCCGCCACCGGCGGGGCGGGCACGGCGGCCCGCAGTCCCGGGGCGACGGCCAGCGCCCCCGCAGCGCCGCGCGTCACGACGCACATCGGGCACATCCCGGCCAGCCGGGCGGCGGCCTCCTCCACAGTGCCGGCCCGCGTGTAGGCCAGGGCCTCGGCCTCATTGGGGGTGAACACGTCCGCGAGCGCCAGCGCCCCCAGGTCCCCCTGGTCCCAGCGCCCCGTCGGATCCCACCCGCAGTCGGCCAGCACCCACGTGCCCTCCCGGCGCCAGCGCCCCACGGCCTCCGCGTTCGCGGCGAGTCCTCGCAGGTCGGTGAGCAGGGCGGCGGGCGCGGGGCCCCGCAGCGGCGGGAACTCCTCCGTCCCGAACGAGGTCATGGCCCGGTCCCCGTCGAGCGCCAGTGACACGGTCACCGATTGGCGCTCCACCGCCTCGAGCGCGTCCAGTCGGACCCCCTCCTGGGCGAGCAAGCCCCGCACCAGGTCGCCCGCGGCGTCCTCCCCCGCGTACGAGGCGAGGGCCGCGCGGGCTCCGAGCCGGGCGAGCGCCACCGCCTGGTTCGCGGCGCCCCCCGGGGCGAGGGCGCACCCGGGCACCCACTGCTCCTGCCCGGGGACCGGCGCGTGGCCGAGGGGGCCCATGACGACGTCGAGGAAGAGGGGGCCCGCGACGAGCACCTGTTCGTTCCCGTGCGATTCCACCACTGATCCGCCTTCCTCTCCGCTCCCTCCCATGCTAGAGGACCCGGGCGCGGGGGGCGCCCGCGCGTCCGCGTTGACAGCGACGCCGCGTCGCAGTGTTCGATAGTGCCCATGAGAGTGAAAGTGATGGCCGACCTGGCGGGGACCACGACGCGGACGGTGCGCTACTACCACCGCCTGGGGCTGCTGCCCGTGCCCCCGGTCGTCGCGGGGCGCCGCGACTACGGCATCGAGCACTTGGCGCGCCTGCTGCGCATCCGGTGGCTGGCCGAGTCCGGGATCCCCCTGGCGAAGATCGCCCAGATGCTGCCCGAGGAGCCCGCCCAGGGGCGCAGTGCCATCGAGGCGGACCTGCTCGCCACACGGGCGCAGATCGACGCGCGCATCGAGGTCCTGCACCACCAGCGGGCCCGCATCGACGGTCTCGTGGCCAGGGTCCGCTCCGGCGAGGCGATCTCGCCCCTCCCCGTCGTCCTCGAGCGCTTCTACGACAGGCTCGAGGGCCTCGTCGAGGACCCGGCCACGCTGCCCATCGTCCACACGGACCGGCGCATGGTCCTGGCGCTGGCGATCTCGGGCCTCATCCCGGCCTCTCTGGGCCCGTTCATCGAGGGGCTCAGCGACGAGGACCACCGCGCGGTGGTCCGCATGTTCACCACATTCGCCAAACTCGACCGCAGCCGCTACCCCGGCGCCTACGGCGACGAGGAGAGGGAGCGCGTCATCGAGGATCTCGAGGAGGCCGAGTGGACCGTCCTCGAGCGCAACAGGGCCACCGCCCTCGCGTTGCTGCGCGACCTGCCCAGTGGCGGGCCCGGGCACCTGTTGTGGAAGCGGGTGGCCCGGCTGTCCAAGATCGGCTACCCCGAGCCCGACCAAAGGCGCGTCATCGACGACCTGGTCCGCCGCCTGCAGGCGGATCCGGAGTTCGGGCCCGTGCTCGAAGAGAGAACAGGAAAGGAATGGAGCATTGTCTGATCTCATAGAGGCCGAGGGCCTCATCAAGTGCTTCGGAACAGTCAAGGCCCTGGACGGCCTCGACCTGGGGGTCGCCAAGGGCCAGATCCACGGCTTCCTGGGCCCCAACGGCGCGGGGAAGTCCACGACGATCCGCGTGCTGCTGGGCATGTACCGCACTGACGGCGGCCGCGCCCGGGTCCTGGGGATGGACCCCGCCCGCGAAGCCTCCGCCATCAACCGCCGCCTCGCCTACGTGCCCGGCTCGGTGAGCCTGTGGCCCAGCCTCACGGGCGGGCAGGTGCTCGACACCCTGGCGGGCCTGCGCGGCTCGCGCGACCGCGCCCGCGAGGAGGAGCTCACCGAGCGCTTCGACCTGGACCCCACCAAGAAAGTGCGGACCTACTCCAAGGGCAACGCGCAGAAGGTGGCGCTCGTGGCCGCCCTGTCCGCGCCCGTGGACCTGCTCGTCCTCGACGAGCCGACCTCGGGCCTGGACCCCCTCATGGAGCGGGTCTTCACGGACGTCGTCCGCGAGGCCGCCGAGGCGGGCGCCACCGTCCTGCTGTCAAGCCACATCCTGGCGGAGGTCCAGGACCTGTGCTCACACGTGACGATCATCAAGGAGGGGCGCACCGTGGAGAGCGGCGACCTGTCGCGCCTGCGCTCCCTGGCCGAGACCGCCATCCGCATCGGCGTCGGCGAGGCGGACGCGCGGCGCCCCCGCCTCGTCAAGGCCCTGGCCGGGCTCAGCGCCCCCGTCCGCCCCACCGGGACCCGCGTGGAGACGCACGTTCCCTCCTCCCTGGTGCCCGAGGTCCTGGGCGTGGTCGCGGAGCTGGGCGCGGACGACGTCCAAGTGGAGCCCGCCAGCCTGGAGGACCTGTTCATGAGCCACTACTCGGGGGACGAGGGGGCGCGGTCATGAGCGCGTTCACGGGACTGCGGCGGTGCCTGGGGCTGGCGACGCGCCGCTACAGGTGGCAGGCGCTCGCGTGGATGGTGCCGCTGTGGCTGTTCCTGCTGGGCCACCCGATCGCCCTGCAGCGCACCTACCCCTCCTTCGAGGAGCGCACCGCGCTCCTGTCCCAGATGCGCGACGCGCCGGGCGTGCGCCTGCTCTTCGGGCCCCTCCCCGCCACCGGCGGCGTGGGGGAGTTCGCCAGTTGGGAGGACGGCGGGTACCTGCTGTGGTTCGTGGCGATCATGGCGATCATGCTCACGACCGCGCTGGCCCGGCGCGACGAGCAGGACGGGCACGTCGAGGTCGTCCTCGGGGCGGGCGCGGGCCGATGGGCGCCCTTCGCCTCGGCGACCGCGTGGGCGATGGGCGCCATGGCGCTCACGGGCGCGGGCCTGGCGGCCTCGCTGATCGGCGTGGACGCCGCTGTGGGCGAGACCCCCCTGCGGGGGGCGCTCGTGTTCGGCGGCGTGGCCATCGCCCAGGGCTGGGCGTTCGCGGGCGTCGCCCTGGTGGCCTCGCAGTTGGTGCGGGACGCCTCAGAGGCGCGGGGACTGTGTTTCACGGTCTTCGGGGCGGCCTTCGCCGTCCGCGTCCTGGCCGACGAGACGGGGGCCGCGTGGCTGCGGTGGCTGAGCCCCCTGGCCTGGCGGGACATCGCCGGGCCCTTCGGGGCGGAGCGCGTGTGGGCGCTCGCCGTCTTCGCGCTCGTCGCCGCCGCGCTGGTGGCGCTGGCGGCGCTGCTCCACTCCCGCCGCGAACTGCTGGGGGCGGTGCTGGCCGATCGCTCCGTGTCCACCAGGCGGTGGCGCGTGCGCGGCCCCCTGGGCCTGACCGCCCGCCTGGGCGTTCGGCGCCTGGTGGCCTGGGCCTTCGCACTGGCGCTCACAGGGGCGCTCTTCGGCGCGATGTCGGGCGGGCTGTCCGACCTGATCGCCAACAACCCGGCGAGCGCCGCCTACATCGACAAGATGGCCCCCGAGATGCGGCCCGTCGTCCAGTACACCACGTTGCTCACAGTCGTGATGGTCGCCCTCGTGGCCACTGCGGTCGTCCAGCGGGTGCTCGGCCTGGCCGCGTCGGAGGAACGGGGGCTGTCCGAGGCGGTGCTGGCCTGCGGGGTCCCGCGCACTCGCGCGCTCATAGCGACCGTGGCCGACGCCATCGGCGCGGGAGTGGTCCTACTCGTCGTGTCGGGCGCTGTGCTGGCGGCCGCCACGGCCACCCAGGTGAGTGAGGACCACGCTGCCGGCAGGGCGTTCGTCTTCACGCTCACCCAACTGCCGGGGGTCGTGGCGGCGGTGGGCATCGCCGCATTGCTGGTGGGAGCAGCCCCGCGGTGGCGGTCCCTGGCGTGGGCAGTCATCGCGTGGAGTTCCTTCGCGCGCTTCTTCGGCGGCCTCATCGACATGCCGAAGTGGGCGCAGGACCTGGGCGTCCTGGGGCACGTGGTCGACCCGTGGGGGACGACGCACTGGGTGCCGCTGGCGGTCCAACTGGTGGTGGGGCTCGCGTGCTGCGGCGCCGGGCTGGCCGTCTACCGGAGAAGGGACATCCCTGCCTGAGCCGCCCCTGCCCGGAGGGCACGGGGGGCTCGCACAGGGCCAGGCTGATGCCCGAGTAGCAAGCAGCCCCTGCCCGGAGGGCACGGGGGCAGCGGGACCGGGCGCCGGGCCGGCTCCGAGCGGGTTGACCGGGGCCGGCCCCTCCTCATCGACTCTTTGACGGAGAGGCAGTGCCTGCTCCTCGATGAGAAAGCCCACGCGCCGGGCGCGCGATCGGCATCCGCGGTCTCCTGGCCCGCCTCGGAGGAGCGGGCGCGTGACGAGACGGCAGCCGCCCTCCTCGCCGCGTTCGCTGATTCCAACTCCTTCCGGCAGACACGCCGCATTGCCGAGCTCATCGCTGACCCCGGTTCCCTGACCACCGACGAATGGCAGCAAGTGGACGCGGCCGCCGAAGCGGACCCCCAGATACCGAGCGCCGTCTACTTCAGCCACCCCAAGCGCCCGCCCGTCGCCGAGTGGCTGCGCATGACGATGGGGGAGATCGGGTAGCAGCGGACGAACACGGCGCCCTGCGCCGGGGCACGGTGATGAGAGCCACTGCTTGAGCGAGCGCCGTCCGCTCCGACAGGTGCCACTGCGCCGACGCGCGTTGTCGACAACCAACGCGGGTTATCGGCACCAGCGCGGGTTATCGGCGCCGACGCGCGTTGTTGACATGAGCGCGCGTTATATCCCCCTCGCGGTGTCGACAGCCCCCTCACGATGTCAATAACCCCCTCGCGGTGCCGACAGCGCGCGCTCGTGCGGGTGGAGCGCGCCCACGTTCGCGCCCTGCCCCTGGCACTGGCACTGGCACTGGCACTGGTACTGAGAGTCAGCCTGCCCGAGCCCCTCTACGCGTCAAGCACCCGCGCACTCGAAGATCCGGCCAGAAATGAGAGCTACATCACATAGCGATACATACGCAGACATATCCGAAGAAGCGCATAATTCATACATACATGGTTTACATGTCATATCGGATTCAGCAAAGGAGGCTGACATCATGGCACCGCGAAACCCCGCGCAGTTCGGCCCCGGCGGGCGCGGATTCTTCGGAACCGTCACAGTGGGCACGCGGGGGCAGATCTCCATCCCCGCCCAAGCGCGCAAATCCCTCGGCCTGGAGCCCGGCGACCAGCTGGTGGTCCTCACCGACCCCGCCCAGGGCCTGGCCCTGGTCCCCCTGTCACTGCTCCTCGCCCAGCACGCCGGCACCAACCCCCTCGCCGCCCTCGTCCACGACACCATGGCGGGCGGCAAAGTCCCCCCACCCCCACCCGGCCCCGAGGCGGGCGAGGGGGCACCCGGCGCCGACGAGCCGGGCAGCGCGGCAGCCGCACCGGCGGAAACGGGGGGCGCCGCCGTGGCCCCCGCCCCGGGACGGGACACCGCGCCCCCGACGGGCACCGGGTCCGCCGACGCGGCCCCCGCCTCGTGAACCCAGCACCAGCACCCACCCCACCGCACCACCAGGAGTAGAAATGACCAGCCCAGCCATCCGCGCGGCGGATGTCACCAAGCGCTACGGCGGCCTCACCGCCGTGGACGGCGTGTCACTGGAGGTCTCCCCAGGAGAGATCTTCGGGATCATCGGCCCCAACGGCGCGGGCAAGACGACCTTCATGGAATGCCTTGAGGGCCTGCGCCTGCCCGACAGCGGCGATATCGACGTGCTCGGGGAGGACCCGGCCCACCCGACCAAGCGGTGGCGCGAGCGCATCGGCGTCCAACTGCAGACCGCCGCCCTGCCGCCCAAGATCACAGTCGACGAGGCACTCGCCCTCTTCGCGTCCATGTACTCCGACCCCGCCGACCCCGCCGCACTGCTCCACGAGCTCGGCATCGCCTCCAAAGGCCGCTCCTACGTGGACAAGCTCTCAGGCGGACAGCGCCAGAGGGTCTTCATCGCGCTCGCCCTGCTGGGCAAGCCCGAAGTGGTCTTCCTCGACGAGCTCACCACCGCGCTCGACCCGCAGGCGCGCCTGGCCATGTGGGACGTGGTGCGCTCCATCCGACAGGGCGGGGCCACAGTGGTCATGACCACCCACTACATGGAGGAGGCCGAGGCCCTGTGCGACCGGGTCGCCGTCATCGACCACGGGCGACTCATCGCGCTCGACACGGTCCCGGGCCTCATCGGCTCCCTCGGGAAGGGGACCAAGGTCCAGCTGCGCACCTCCCGCACGATCCAGCCCAGCGCGCTCGACGGCGTCGAGGGCATCAGCGACGTGGCGGTCGCCGGCACCGCCGTGTCGATGCTGTGGGCGGGCTCGGGGATCCCCCAGGCCGCCGTCTCCGCCATCGAGGCCACCGGCGCCACCGTGTCCAACATCCGCACCAGCTCCCCCGGCCTGGAGGACGTGTTCCTCGCCCTCACCGGCCGCGACATGCGTCAGGAGGCATGAGCCATGCGCACCTTCGTCCAACTGTGCCGCGTCACCGCGATGCGCGTGCTCCGCGAACCCGTCACCGTCATCTTCATGATCCTCTTCGCCCCCGCATTCATCGGGTGCATGGGCCTCATCTTCGGCAACAGCCCGGTGCCCGAGTTCGGGGGCAAGGGGTTCCTCGAGGCGAACTTCACGGCCTTCCCGGGCATCGTCATCGCGATCACAGCGCTCATCATCGTCCCCGTTGACCTAGTGACCCAGCGGGGCGCGGGCGTCCTGCGGCGGTTCCGCGCCACCCCGCTCAACCCCGCGCTCTACCTGGCCGCCGACGTCGTCTCCCGGATGGTCCTGGGCCTGGTGTCCTTCGCGGCCATGTACGCGATCGCGGTCCTCGGCTTCGGGGTGCGGCCCGCGTCAGCCGGGGCATTCGCGTCCTCCCTGGTCGCGACGATGCTGGGGCTCGCCGCGTTCCTGGCACTGGGCTACCTGATCGCCGGGCGCTTCCGCAACGTGGGCGCCGCGCAGGGGCTGGGGAACATCCTCATGTACCCGCTGATCTTCACCTCCGGGGCCGCCGTGCCCCTGGCGATGCTGCCCCCCGGGGTCCTCTCGGTCGCGAAGTACTCGCCGATGACGCAGCTCACCTACCTCACGCAGGGCCTGTGGGCGGGCGAAGGATGGGGGCAGCACTGGGCAGCCGCAGTGGTCCTCGTCGTCTTCGGCGCAGTCTGCGCCACCGCCGCGGCGCGCTTCTTCCGCTGGGAGTGAGGGCACGGGCCCTGCATCCGCATCGGAGAACAGGATCCCCTCGGCTGGGAGCGAGCCCCCTGGGCGTGCTCCCAGCCGAGGGGATCCGGGCGGCTGCGCCCCCAGAGCCGGGTCGGCGCGCCAACGCCCCGGGCCACCCCGTCCTCCACCCAGGGGCTCCGGCCGTCCGCCCAGGCCTGCGACCGCGCGGCCGCCCGGCTCTTGAACCGGCGGCCGCAGCCCCTCTAGCATGTGGGACATGAGTTCTCGGACCGAAGGCGGCCCCACCACGGGGCGCCCACCCCAGCATTGGGCGCGCGCCGCCTGCTGGACGGCCTTCGCCTCGGCGATGCTGCCCGTGGCGTGGAGGGTCGCGATGCTCTCCGGCGCCGATGTCGGATTCGCCCAGGCCGACCTGTTCAGGTCCAACGCGGTCGGCACCGCCTACGTCCTCGGACTCGAGGCCGTCCAGGCGACCGCCGGCGTCCTGTGCCTCGGGCTCATCCGCCCCTGGGGCGAGCGGGTGCCCCGCTGGGTGCCCCGCCTCGGCGGGCGCGAGATCCCCCGGCGCCTCCCCCTCGTGGTCGGCGGGACCGGCAACGCCCTGCTCTACCTCATCAACGGCGCCCTGGCGGTCAGGTTCGGTTCCATCTGGCTGGGGCTGGCCGAGGGGTGGACCCCCGCGGAGGGCATGAACCACCGGCAGGTCGCCGTCCTGGTCACGGCCTACGCCCCGATGCTGCTCCTGTGGGCCCCCGCCCTCACCGTCGGCCTCGTCGGCTACGGGCGCAGGCGCGCCCCGCATTAGGATTGGAAGCCCACCACCGATCGGAGCCCCATGAAACTCGCCATCGTAGGCGGGGGCGGATTCCGCGTCCCCCAGATCATCGAGGTCCTCGCGCGCGCCCGCGCCGGCGCCGGCCCCCACGCCCAGTTGGTCGTCGACCACGTCGCCCTCCATGACACCGCCCCCTCCCGCCTGCGCGCGATGACGGCGGTCCTCACCGCCCTGGACTACCCCCGCTCCCCCGTGGTCAGCTCCCACACGGACCTCGACGGGGCGCTGGCGGGCGCGGACTTCGTGTTCTCGGCGATGCGGGTCGGCGGCACCCGCGGACGCGTCCTCGACGAGCGCTGCGCCCTGGAAGAGGGACTGCTCGGCCAGGAGACCGTCGGCGTCGGCGGATACGCCTACGCGCTGCGCACCCTCGGGCCCGCACTGGACCTCGCCCGCGCCGTCCGCCGCGCGGCGCCCGGGGCGTGGGTCATCAACTTCACGAACCCCGCCGGCATCATCACGCAGGCGATGCGCTCGGTCCTGGGGCGCCGGGTCGTCGGCATCTGCGACACCCCCATCTCCCTGGTGCGCCGCACCTGCGCCGCGCTGGGACTGGACCCCTGCGCCGCCGAACGCAGCGGCACGGGCACCGACTTCGACTACGTGGGCCTCAACCACCTCGGTTGGCTGCGCTCCCTGAGAGTCGACGGGGTGGACCTGCTGCCCGGCCTGCTGGCCGACGACGCCCGCCTCGACGCCCTCGAGGAGGCGCGGACCATCGGCGCCGACTGGCTGCGGGCGATCGGCGCGGTGCCCAACGAGTACCTCTTCTACTACTACTGCCAACGGGAGGCGCTGGCGGGGGTGGCCCGCTCGCGCACCCGCGGGGAGTTCCTCGACGCCCAGCAGGGGGAGTTCTACGAGGCGGTGGCCGCCGACCCCGCCCGGGCGGGCGCGCTGTGGGAGGCCGCCCACGCCCGCCGGGAGGCGACGTACATGGCGGAGGCGCGCAGTGAGGACGAGCGCGACGGGCGCCGCGAGGAGGACATCGCGGGCGGCGGCTACCAGCGCGTCGCCCTGGACCTCATGACCGCTCTGTCCACCGGGGAGCCCGCGCGCATGATCCTCGATGTCGGCAACGCGGACTCGGGTAGCGCGGCCATCGCGTCCCTGGCCGACGAGGCGGTCGTCGAGGTCCCCTGCGATGTCGACGGGGACGGCATCCACCCGCGCCGCGTCGCCCCCCTCACCGGGGCGCCGCTGGGCCTCGTGCAATCAGTGAAGGCCTGCGAGGACCTGGTCATCGAGGCCGTGCGGCGCCGAGACGAGTCCCTGGCCTGGCGGGCGCTGGCGCTGCACCCCCTGGTCGACTCCGTGCGCGCGGCGCGCCGCGTCCTCGACTCCTACATCGCGCGCAACCCCCTGGTGGCCGCCGTCTTCGACTGACCCGGCGCGCCCGGAACCCCCTGGTCCTGTCCGACGAGGCCGTTCCCGCCGAAGACTGACCCGGCGCGCCCGGAGCGCTCCCCTCCCAGGCGGGCCCGCGCACGGGAGCGGGCCTTCCAACCGCCACGCGGCGGGACTAGAGTGGGGCCATGGCACTATTCGCACGGACAACGACCCTATCCGCGAACTTCCCCGGCACCTACGAGCAGGTGTACCTGGCCGCCTTCGCCGCCGTTTACGCACTGGGGTACACACCCGACATGGCGGACCCCAATATGCGCGTGATCTGCTACTCCACGCCGACCACCGCTTTCACCTGGGGCGTGAACGTCACCATTGGCCTCGTCCCCCAGCAGGGCCAGGTCGTCGTCGAGGTCACGGCGCAGTCGCAGTGGCCCATGCCCACCCTGGGACAGGAGGGGCGCAACAAGAAGATCATCAACGCCGCGTTCGAGCAGATCAACGCTGCCCTGGCCCAGGGCGCCCCCCAGCCCGGGCAGCAGCCCCAGGCAGGCGCTGACGGCGCGCAGCCCTACGGCGGAGCCACTTTCCAGCCCGGGCAACAGCCCCAGGCGGGCGCTGACGGCGCGCAGCCCTACGGCGGAGCCACTTTCCAGCCCGGGCAGCAGCCGAACTCCGGGAGCGCGCAACCCCACAGCGGGGCAGCGCCCCACCCCGGGCCGCAACCGGGCGCGTAGGGGCTCCGGTCCCGCCGGGGCTTGGCTCTGGTCCTGCCGGGACTGGGCTCTGCTCCTGCCGGGACTGGGCTCTGCTCCTGCCGGGACTAGGCTCCGGGGAGCGCGCCTGGCTCCGCTGGTCTTCTTTCAGCCTGGCGGTGTTGCGCGTCTCTTCCTTTTGGGTGTGGGTGGGGTCAGTGTGGGGGAGCGCCTTCGTCTGGTTGAGAGAGTTGGTGGGTCTTGGTGCGTCCGGCTGGGCGGGGTGCGGGGCATGGCGCGGGCCTATTTCCGCAACGTCATCGCCAGCGTGCGGAACCTGGCCCGCTACGCGCGGGTGCGCTTCCAGTACAAGGGCACCCCACCGCGTTATACGGAGAGCAAGCCATTCCCACGCCGTCCGAAAACGCCGCCGAAAGACTTGAGCACAGCTTGGGACGACATCGAGCCCCGTCCACGGCTCGACCGGGCCCTGCCGGGGAACCCCGATAACCTGACCATTGAGGCGGACCACATCGTGCCCGCGAGGTGGATCGAGGAGATGGATGGCTACTCCCGTTTGACCGGGCCCCAGCGGCAGGAGGTGATGAACTGGATGGAGAACCTCCAGGCGATCACTAAGCGCGTGAATAGATCCCGCGAGAATAGTTTGTATGTGGAAGAATCGCTTGGATACAACCCTCTGGGTGACGGTGTTTTCGAATTTTCCGCGGATCGCTTGTTCTTGACGCAGATGCAGCGTTTGGAGCCCTTGTTGGCGACGAGGATCCAGTACATGATCGACCAGATAGTGGCGGGAGGGCTCTGATGGGGTTGTTCTCGCGGAATAAGAGGCATGGGCTCACGAAGTTGGAGAAGTTGAACACCCATACGTGTGGGCACGGGCCTTTGCGTTTCGTGGAGGAGTCGCCTCCCGTGGACGCGCCTCTGCCAGAGGAGTGGCGGGCCCTGCCCGCGCTGTCCCCGGCTGAGCGGGCAAAGCGCGCCATTCCTCCGGCAAAGGAGCCCCCGCAGGCGGAACCTCCTCCACGAAACACACCTCCCCACCACCCGACATCGCACGGTTCAACCGCTCCGCCCTCGTCAACGACCGCCTCCTCAACCGCGAGAACACACCCACTTGTTCACGTCCTTCCCACAACCACACACGCGCACACCCGCTCACCTGCCGGGGAAGAACGGGACGTACGGCCAATTGCCCCCCGCAGGGGGCTTGGGCGGCAGCATCTGATCGACCATGTACTGGATGCGCTCCTCCCTCAGCCGCTCGATCCGCGACATCTCCGCGCCCCGGTCAGTCCCTGCCCCATTGGGGCCGGGTGCGGGCGGGCTCCCAGCCGCGCCCGAAAAGCCGCTTGCGCGGCAGGAACTCCTTGGGGAACCACCCCCCGCGCCCCGCCTCGCCGTGCGCAACCGGCGAAGGAGACGTCTCGACGAACACGCCCCCGCCCCCACCGGGCACCACCCGCCACGACGACGGAGCCCCCGAAGAGAGGAACCCACTGGCCGCCTCCGCGTACCCACTGCCCAACCACACCCACCACACCGGCACCACCGGCAAACCCAACACCACACCACTACTCCTGTCCGTGGGCGGCCAGTGGGCGGGTCCCGTCTCCGGGGCCCACCGCGCCAGCCCGCCGTCGTCGAGGCAGCCATCGACGACCTCACCCGTGGCCAGTTCGGCCCCGAGTGCGCCCGCCATCTCGGTGAAGAACCCCCGGAACTCCTCCACACCCATCTTCTGCCCGACGGTGTCCAGCAGGACCGTGCACGTGACGTCGAAGAAAGCGGGACCCTGGGACGAGCTGCCCCGGGCACCCGGATCGAGGACCGCCGGATAGGAGAACGAAACCGCGCCGAGGATGTTGTCATTCCACAGGACAGCGCGCGCCTCGTTGAAATCCGGGCCCACCAGGTAATCGCGCACACGCTCGTCCAGTGGGAGGCTGCGACCGTCGCGCTCGAACTCGCGCGGAAGCAAATCGGGATACCGCTGCGCGCACAACTCCAGGAGCCGTTCCACGGGCTCACCGGGCGCCCCGCCCAGGATCCCGTACCACGTCAGCACCAACGCGGTGCCCGCGGGCGGCAGACCCCCGCCCGCGGGGGCACTGAGATCGTAAGTCCGGTCCGCAGCGGGGTCGTATGCCCGCATGTGCATGTCGAGCATCGCGCACGCCCCACCCATGCGCCCCGCAAGAGCAGAGAACCGCTCAATGAGCACCGCCGAGCCGTCGCCCTCCACTTCGAGGCCATCGAAGTCCTCACCATCGACTTCAACGGCGAACACGTGGGTGAGCTCCCCCATCCCCTTGTCACGGGCGAACTCCCGCACGAAATCCTCAGTGCTCACAGGCGAGGCGCCCTCGCGGATGGAGAACACGCGGCCGCCAAAGCCCACACGGAAACCGCCCTCCAACGGAGCGCCCTCATCCACCCGCGCACCAGGACCGAAAACCGCGCGCACATCCGCAACCGCCAGAGGACGGTACCCGTACATCTCGAAGAAAACAACGTAAGACACTGCTGACCCCTCACTCGCGTTCGTGCCCATCTAGCGCTGCGGTTGCCCGTCGTCCACCGGGTCCGAGCGTTGAACCGCCACCCGGGCGACTGCGTTTCCGCCTCGCGGACACGTTGGGGGAACCGCCCTCCGGGCACCTCTATTCGATCATATGGTCCACCGACTCCCAGAAGTCGACGCCGAGTCGGCGCTCCCTGCCCGGGAGCCAGTAGTCGCAGCGCCCGGGGCTCCGCCCGACGATGTCGATGGCGAGCGGCCAAAGGGGGTAGCGGTAGAACATGTAGCACCCCTCAACGCGGGACAGCGTGCCCGGGTCGTCGACGCCGTCGAGGCAGTCATCACCAGCCAGTGCCCGGACCTCGCGCAGGGGGAGGATGCCCTCGTCCTCCAAGGCGAAAGGATGGAACCCGTCGTGGGTGCGCTCGTAGAATGCCCGCACCGACTCGGGCACGTGCTCCCACACGCGCCGCACGTTGTCCGCGTACCCGTCCTCGCCCGCCTCGGGCCACGAGGGCCGCAACGGATTGCCCCCCGTGATGCACTCCTCGCGCCCCTTGCCGTCAATGAACGTGTAGACCACGAAGTACTCGCCGTCGTGGACCGCAAGCTCCGCGTCCACGCACCGCTCCCGCAAACCCCGCAAAGTCCGGGGCAAGTGCTCCCCCACAGTCTCGCCCATCACCGACACCATCAGCTCCACCCGCTCAGCGGGCGACAGCGCGGGCAGGGCCCGCCAGGAGTCGGGGACCACGGCGCCATCGGGCACAGCGCCCCTGATGAACCCCACCGGCCCACGCTCATCCGCATACCGCGCCACGCGCTCACGCCCCGTAGGGGGAAGCCGATGACGGCCCTTCAACCACGAGAACACACCCACTTGTCCACATCCTTCCAAAACCCCGAATGCCCCACAATTGCGGCGATCGTGTCAGATCCCACGTTCGCCCCTTCGAACTCGGTTGCGATGGCGCCCGCATTGGGACCCAGCGTCGCGATCGTGGCGACCTCGACGACCATCGTCTCGCCGCTCAAGCCAATGCCGCCAAACCCAGTGACGACGAAAGAGACCCGCAATGGGCGCGGGCCCTGCCACCAGTCGCGCTCGCGCGGAACCGGCGGCAAGGCCCGACCGGGAAGTCGGAGCCACTCAGCCCCGCGGCGACGGAACTCAGCCCGCCACCACCCACCTGAAGAAGCCCTCGCCCAGTGGCGCGCCCGGCAGCGCCTTCCCCGCGCGCGCCGCGGCCGCGCGGATGCGGGCCTCGATGCCGTCCATATCGGGGAACTGGCTATCGTGGCACCGCACCGCACGGACTTTCGCCTCCAAGTCGCACTCCTCGACGGGGGCGACGTGGTTGACGGCGGGCCCGCCCTGGAACCACACCTCGTCCACGGCGTGGGTCTCGAGCCCGCCGCCCAGCAGGTCGCGGTAGTCGAAGGGGTTGCGGGCAGCGGGGTAGACGGCGTCGACCAGCGCCGCGCCGACGGCGCGGTGGTCGGGGTGGTTGGCGTAGATGGAGTCCCAGTTGTACTCCGGCGACAAGGACAGGACCAGCTGCGGGCGCCACAAGCGGATCTGGCGCACCAGGTCGCGCGTGAGGCGCGGATCCTCCTTGACGTGCCCGTCGGCGTACCCGTCCAGGAACACCACCTCCGCCACGCCCAGCGCCCGTGCCGCCTCGCGCTGCTCAGCCCGGCGCCGGCCCCCCATCGAGGACTGGCCATCGGCCTCGAACCCGCCCGCTCCCCCGTCGGTGACGACCACCAGGGCGACGCGGGACCCTTGCCGGGCGAGGCGGGCGATGGTGGCGCCCGCGTCGACGTCGGCGTCATCGGGGTGCGCGTAGACGCCCAGGACCGAGGCGAACGCTCGGGCGCTCACTCGTCGACTGCCTTGTTGGCGGCGTCCTGCGCGGCCTGGACCCCCTCGGGGACGCCGACGCGGCCCAGGAAGACCTCCTTGAGCTCCTTGTTGTAGGCGTCCATGGCGGCACCGAGTTTCGCGCCGAAGGGCGCGGTGATCGTCCCGGTGGGCTTGGTGGCCATGACCGTGACGTCCACGCCCTTGCCGGACCAGTACTGGGACCAGGAGTCCTGCGCCTCGGCGTTCGCGGGGAAACCGACTCCCACGGCGCCCAGGGCGCGCCCGCCCTCGGGGCCCGCCAGCCATTCGAGCAGCTTCTTCTGCGCGTCGGCCTTCGAGGCGTCCGCGGCGTTGGCGACGGCGACCACCGAGTTGCCCACGGTCACCGCGCCCTTGGGGCCCTTCGGCTGGGGCGCCAGGCCCCACGTGAAGCCCGCGCCCTCCTGGACGTTCGCCAGGTTGTACGCGCCGGACTGGAAGAGGGCCATCTTGCCCTGGAGGAACTGGTCGCGGCTGAAGTCGCCGTTGTCGTTGGTGTCGGCGGCGGAGGGGGCGACGTGGTCTTTGTTCACCAGGTCCACCAGGTAGCCGATGGCGGCCTCGCCCTCGGGGCTGGCGAAGGTGAAGCGCCCGTCGGCGTCCTGCAGCGACGCGCCGTTGGACCCCAGGTAGGGGAAGAGCATCGCCTGCCCGTCGAGGGCGGCGTTGTACCCGTACTGGACGACCGCGTTCGGGTCGAATCCGGGGTCGGCCGCGTTGCGGCCCGACGAGTCGAGCGTGAGGCGCTTGGCGATGTCGCGCAGGGAGTCGGACGACGCGGCGGGATCCCACGCGAGGCCGTCGAGCTCCTCGACGCCCACTCCCGCGCGGTCCAGCAGTTCCTTGTTGTAGTAGAGGGCCACGGAGGGGTCGGTGATGACCGGGGCACCGTAGATCTGCCCATCGACCGTGTACTGGCTGACGGCGGTGTCCAGCCACGAGGCGCGCTCGGAGTCGGAGAACACCTCGTTCATGTTCACCAGTTTGCCGCCCTTGGCGTACTCCGAGTAGTTGTTCGTGTTGGACCAGAAGACGTCGGGGCCGGCGCCTGCGGCGATCTCGTTGCGAACGCCGGTGAAGTAGTCGTTCCAGGGCACGACCTCGACGGAGACGTCGATCCCCGTGGCGGCCTCGAACGCGGGCAGGGCGTCCTCGTACGCCTTGGCGGCCTGCTCGTCCCAGAGGCGGAATGTCAGGGATCCGCCCGCGCCCGACTGGCCGGTTGGCTGGCCGCCCGAGCATGCCGCCAGGGCCAGTGCCGCCGCGATCGCGGCGCTCGCGCCTGTGATACGTCGTTTCATGTGGGGTGCCTCCTTCAGGCGGTGGTGTTACTTCAATCCGGTGAGGGCGATGGAGCCCACGATCTGGCGCTGGAACGCGATGAACAGGGCGATGAGGGGGACCAGTGCGATAGTGGTGGCCGCCATGACGTAGGTCCAGTTCGCGTTGTACTGGCTCTGGAGGGCGGCCGTGGCGACGGTGATGACCTTGGGGCGCTGGGCGGCGATGATGCGCGGCCACATGAAGGAGTTCCAGTGGCTGACCACGGTGATGAGGGTGAGGGTGGCCAGGATGGGTTTGGACATGGGCAGGACCAGGGACCACAGGATCCTCCAGGTCCCGGCGCCGTCCAGGGTGGCGGCGTCGATGAGCTCCTGCGGGATCTGCCTGAACGACTGGCGGAGCAGGAACACCGCGTAGGGCGAGGCGAAGACGAAGGGGATCACGATGCCCCAGAAGGTGTTGTTCAACCCCATTCTGGCCAGCATGAGGTACAGGGGGACCACCAGGACGGTGGCGGGGATCATCATGGTGGCCAGGAACAGCCAGAAGACCAGGTCCCTGCCGGGGAAGTCGATGCGGGCGAAGGCGTAGGCCGCCATCACGGAGGAGACCAGCTGTCCTGCGACCATGACGACCACCACCGCCAGGGTCGTGGCGATGGCTCCGCCGAAGGCGATGCGCCCGCCCAGGACGGCGCCGAAGGACTCCAGCGAGAAGGGGGAGGGCAGGGCGAAGGGCGAGTGGGACGCGAAATCCTTGGGGGACTTGAAGGCCGTCATGAAACTGAAGAGCAGCGGCGCCGCCATGATGAGGGCGGCGGCGGAGAGCCCCAGGTAGATGCCGAGGGCGGCCAGCGGGCCGCGCCGAGTGCTAGACGAACTCATAGGTGGTCCTCGAACGGAAGTAGAGGTTCTGGGCGAGGGTGATCGCCATGAGGATGAGCATCATGACCACGGCCATGACGGCGGCGCGCCCGAGGTTCCCGGTCTCGAACGCCTCTTGGTAGATCTTGTAGGCGAGGACTTCTGTGGCGCCGTCCGGACCGCCTTTCGTGAGCGCGTAGATCTGGTCGAAGAGGTTGAACACCGAGATCACGGACGTGACGGAAACGAAGAAGAAGGTGGGGCGCAGCAGCGGCATTTTGATGCGCCAGAAGATCTGGGAGGAACTGGCGCCGTCGACGGTGGCCGCCTCGACGAGCTCCTTGGGGATCGACAGCAGGCCCGCGATGAAGAAGAGGGCGGTGTATCCGACGTTGCCCCAGATGACGACGAAGGCGGCGGCGGGCAGCGCCCACGTGGGTGACACGAGGATCTCGAGGCGCTGGCCGGCGATGGCGCTCAGCAGGCCGCCCGTGGGGGCGAATATCCACGACCAGACGACGCCCAGGGCCAGCGGCGGGGCGATCCACGGGATGACGACGAGGGCGCGGAAGACGGTCGTCCCCCTGACGCCTTTGGTGAGCAGGTTCGCCAGGAGGAGCCCGAGGACGATCTGGGCCGGGACCACGAGGACGACGAGGAGCGCGGTGATGCCCAGCGACGAGAGGAAGCCCGGGTCCGACAGGACGGAGGCGATCTGGGGGGCGCCCACGTAGGAGGGCTCGCCGATGAGGTCCCATTTGTGGACGCTGAGCCAGACGACGACCAGGATGGGCACCGCCATGAAGGCGACGACCCCCAGTAGCGAAGGGGCGAGCAGCGCGTATCCCGTCAGGGTGTCGCGCAAGCGCCTGCGCGATCGTATTGCCATGCGTCCCCCCGCCTCGATGTCCAGATACCGCAAGGCTAGCCGGACCAGGGGCGGCGCACCAGGGGGGTTCAGGGGGTGAACCACTGTGAAACCCCGCCTTCGGCACCGCCACCGTCACCGCCACCGGGGGTTCAGGGGGTGGACCGCTGTGGAACCCCGCGGGGAGGGCCCTGCGCCAGTCGGGGCCGCAGGGGCGGCGCCCGGGCCCTACCCGGCGCTCTGGCCGGTGGGCCGGCGGAAGCCGCTGTGCGCGCAGACGAAGACGAGGACCCCCACCAGCATCGCCGCCCCGATGACGATGGGCAGGGCGGGCGCCACCCCGTAGAGGAAGGTGCCCAGGGTGGGGGCGACGACGTAGGTGAGCCCGTTGGTCGCGCCGATCAGGCCCGCCAGCCCGCCCTGCTCGTCGCGGCTCATGCGCAGGGTCGGGCCGGCCGTGTATCCGGGCATCGCCGTGCCGATGCCGACGCCGATGATGGCGACGGAGGCGATCAAGGCGGCCAGGCCGGCGTTGACGAGGAGCAGCCCGAACCCGATGGCGGCCGTCAGGGCGCCGGCGCGCAGCAGTACTGGCGGCGCCCATTTCGACAGGGGGACGATGACGCTCTGGGCCAGGACCATTCCGACGCCCGCCGCCAGCAGGGCGCCCCCGGTGATGAGCCCGGTCGTGTCGGCGTCCAGGCCGAGCCGGTCCTGCACCAGGAAGCCCGTGACGACTTGGACGAGGCCGAGGGCGCTGAACATCCCGAAGCCTGCGACCAAGTAGGGCCACACGCGCGGGTCGCGCGGGCTGACTCTGGCGGGCTTGGCGATCAAGGCGGTGCGGGACTCCTTGCGCAGGGCCACCGCGACGACCAGGAGGCCGATGAGCAGGAACACGGGGACGGCGTCGACGGAGACCAGCAGTGACAGGCCCGATAGCGCTCCGCCGATGAGCGCGCCCGCGATCGAGGCGAGCCCCTGGGCGGCGCCGACACCGGCCATGCCGCGGACGCGGGACTCCTCAGTGGTGGTGGCGTCGGCGATGCAGGCCTGCGCGGTGGGGAGCACCGCGGCCAGCGCTGCGCCGAAGACGACGCCCCGGACGATGACGAAGAGGGCGAACAAGGGGGCTCCGCTCAGGGCGCCGGTGACGCCGAGGTGCGAGACGAGGGCGAAGACCCCCATTGAGACGGCTGCCACGGCGAGCGCGATCACGAGCACGGGTTTGCGCCCCATCGACTGGGAGCGCTTGCCCCACGCCTGGCTGGTCAGCACCACCATGAGCGCCGCGACGGAGATGGTGAGGCCGATCTGCCATTCCTTGAGCCCGACCAGCCGCGAGAGGGGCGCGATGACGGGGTTGAGGGTGGATTGCCCGACGTAGGTGATGAACACGGCGGCCAGGACGACTCCGACCTGCGCCTGGCGCCCCGCGCCGTCCGCGCCGCTCCGCGCTCCGTCTGCGGCCGCCGTTCCAGCGGCCGCGCCGGCCCCTGCCCCGGCCGTCTTCCCTGCCCGTGCGTCGGGCGGTGCCCCGTTCTCCCCTGCGGCTTCCATGAGTGTCACTTCCTCGACTGGTCCGGGGCGCCGACTTCCGGCGCCGTGCGTGCGGACCATGTGACCGAAGTCTATTCGAACAGTGTTCTAATTGCAATGGGCGGGCCTCCGGGGCGCACAGCGCCGTCAGGCAGGTCCGCACCGGGGCAGGCAACACCGCAGTGGGGCAGGCAACGGATCATTGGGGCAGGCAATTCACCTACCCCAATGGGCGGTTTCCTACCCCGATGAGGTTCAGCGGGATCGGCGGTTTCCTGCCCCGATGAGGTTCAGCAGGATCGCCAGTCTCCTACCCCGATGAGGTTCAGCAGGATCAGCAGTCTCCTCCCCGATGAGGTTCAGCGGGCCCAGTGGGCGGATACGGAACGCCCGGCAAGCGCGTTGGGCGGGCCGTCGCGCCCAAGGGCGCCCATGGTGGCGTTGGGCGGCTTGTCGCGCGCGGGAATGCGCCGGGAGCCGCGCGGCCCCTACAGCACCTGGGAGTTCGGCGGCCGGTGGACCGTGCCGAGCAGCCGCAGCTCCAGGCCGTCCATCATCGCCTCGACGACGAAGCGGTAGTAGCGGTCGAAGGCGATGTCGCGCTCACGGGGCGTTCCGGCGAACTGGGCGATCATGTCCGCCGACAGCAGGGCGATCCCCGGACTGGCGGCCGCGGCCTCGGACAGGCCCTCCATCAGCAGCGCGTGGTCGGCGGGGACCTGGTCCCCGTGGAGGGCGCGGTCGTCCGCCGTGGCGATCGACATCATCGCGGCGTTGATGACGCAGGCGAAGACCAGGGCCGAGTTCCCACCGAATCCCGCCCGCTGGACGCTGGCGATCCCCGAGTCCACGACCGGCCCCAGTTCCGGCAGCGCCGCCGAGTGCATGAGCAGCCAGCGCGCCGTCCCCGGGTAGGCGGACAGGACGGGCCGCGCGGGCAGCAGGGCCCTGCGGAACCACTCGCGCCATTCCATCGCCTCCGTCGGCAGCCCCACCAGGTCGAGGACCCGTCCGACGACGCGAGCCGTCAGCGCCTCCCGGTTCCCCACGTGGTGGTGGACCACGGAGGCCGACACGCCCAGGCGCGCCGCGAGGTCCCGCATCGACCACCCCTGGATCCCCGTCCCGTGGGACATCCCCAGCGCCTCCTCGACGACGGCTTCAGGGGTCAGCCCGGCGTGGTAGGACTCCCTGCCCCGTCCGGCCCCGCTGCCGTGACGCGCCACAGCCGCCGCCTCACGCGCCCGACGAGCGCAGGCCGAGCTCGCGCGCGCGGGCCGATCCCTCCGGAACGGCCCCCGGGTCGCCCCCCGCCTCGACGACGCGGTTGTCCGCGTCCACGAACACCACCGACGGCGCCATCGTGCGCGCCTGCGACTCGGGGACGTGCGCGTAGGCCATGATGATGACCAGGTCGCCGACGGACACCAGGTGGGCCGCCGCGCCGTTGAGCTGGACGACGCCGCTGCCGCGGGGGCCCGCGATCGTGTAGGTCGCCAGGCGCGCCCCGTTGTCGATGTCCGCGATGTCGACCTTCTGACCGGGGACGATGTCCGCGGCGTCCAGCAGGTCCTCGTCCACCGTGATGGAGCCCACGTAGTGGAGGTCCGCGCCGGTCACCGTAGCGCGGTGGATCTTCCCAACCACCATCTCGCGCATCATCTCGCTCACGCGCCCGCCTCCTCGCAGACCAGGGGCAACTCCATATTGTCGATGAGGCGCGTGCCCCCCACGCGCGCCGCCACCAGGACGCGGCACGCGCGCAGTCCGCCCTCGACGACGGTGGCGGGTCCCGGGTTGGCCGCCACCTGGGGGGCGGCGCTCCCCGTGCCCGCCAGCACGTCGAAGGTGCCGTCGTCCACGACGGCGATGTAGTCGATGGCGATCCCGCCCTCCGCCTCGATGCGCTCGCGCGCCGCCTCCACGGCCAGCGCGGCCCCGGCCCCTCCCCGGGCGGCGGCGACCGCCAGCGACAGCGCCTCGGGCAGCGCCCGCGCCCGCGCGCGCTCATCGGCGGCCAGGTAGCGGTTGCGGCTCGACAGCGCGACGCCGTCGTGGTCGCGCACGATCGGGACCGGGTGGAGGCGCACGGGGACGTCGAGGCCCTCGAACACCGTCCGCAGGACCGCCAGCTGCTGGGCGTCCTTGAGGCCGTAGAGCGCCACGTCCGGGCGCACCAGGTTCACGACCTTCGTGCACACCAGCGCCACCCCCGCGAAGTGGGTGGGCCTGGACGCGCCCTCGAGGACGCGGGCGACGGGACCCGGGTCGATGGTGGCGCGCACCGGAGCGGGGTAGACGTCGGCGGGGCCGGGCGCCCACACCAGGTCGGCGCCGACTCCGGCCAGGGCCTCCATGTCGGCGTCGAGCGTGCGCGGGTAGGCGTCGAAGTCCTCACCGGGCGCGAACTGGGTGGGGTTGACGAATATGGAGACGACGACGTGGTCGGCGAGGGCGCGGGCTTCGCGGACCAGTTGCAGGTGCCCTTCGTGGAGGGCCCCCATCGTCATCACCAGGGCGCGGGCGCCCCCCAGCGCCCCCAGGGCGTCGGCGAGTTCGGTGCGGGTCCGCACCAGGCGTGGACGGGTAGTCATAGGCCCATTGTCATCCGGCGCGGCCCACCGGTGCCAATCGAGTCCGGCTTTTCACTACTGGAGCAGGGCAGCCAGCAGCTCCGTGGCCCGCCGCTCGTCGAGCAGGCGCGCGTCCTGGAGCAGGGCGACCAGCGCCCGGGTCATCGACACGTAGGTGTCGAGCTCCCCGCGCAGGCCCGCGCTGGCGCCGAGCGCCCGCACGTGGGCGGCCACTGTGCCCGCGTCGGCGCGGGGCACGGGCCCCGAGATGCCCGCCACGCCCTCGGTGAGCGCCCTGTCCAGGGCGGCCTCCAGCAGGGGCCTGGCGTAGCGCGCCGGGTCCTCGACGCCCGCCACGCCCAGGATCCGCATCGTCTGGTTCGCGATGCCGGCGATCGAGTTCGCGCCGTGTGTGAGGCCCGCGTGGTAGAGCGGGCGGCGCTCCTCATCGACCACCACGGGCTCGCCCCCCATCTCGACGACGAGCGCCTGCGCGATCGGGAGGAAGGGCGCGGCGCCGGTCACCGCGAAGGGGGCGCCCACCAGCCTGCGCACGTCCACGCTGGTCCCCGTGAAGGTCATCGCGGGGTGGATGGCCAGGGGGATGGCGCCCTGGCTGGCCGCCCCGTCCAGGACCGAGACGCCGTGGGCACCGGAGAGGTGGATGACGATCTGCCCCGTCTGCCAGGCGCCCGACCGGGCCAGCCCCGTCACGAGGGGGCGGATCTGGTCGTCGGGGACCGCCAGGACGACCACCTCGCTGCGCTCGACGACGACCGGGACCTCCTCGACGGGCACGCCGGGCAGCATCGCGTCCGCCCTCTCCCGGGAGGCGTCCGAGGACGCGGAGACGGCGACGATGCTGTGCCCCGCGGCGCGCAGCGCGCTGGCGATGACGGGCCCGACGTGGCCCATGCCGATGACGCCGACGCCCAGCCGGCCGGCCCGGGCGCTCACGCCCCCTCCCCCTGGGGCGCTGCCGCGTGATCGCGCGCGGCCAGGGCGCGGCGCATCCACCTCTCCGGCGGCTCGGCCTCGCGGCGCACCCGGGACGCGTCCTCCAGGCGCTTCCACAGCAGCTGGGCGCCGCGCCGGTCCACGTGCCTGGCGGTGTGGGACACGACCCCGGGGACCAGGTCCGCGCGCACGGTCGCCACGTCGAGGCGGCGCTCGACGGGCCCTTGGAGGATGTGCGTGGATTGGATGCGCGCCAACGGGATCAACGCGCAGCGGCGCGTGAGCCACCCGTCGCGGATCACGAAGAGCGAGTCGGTGAGCGCGTAGGCGCGGCGCCGGCGCACCAAGGGGTCGACGAGGCGCGCGCGGCGGGGCACTCGCGTGAAGTGTGCGCCCGCCCCGGCGTGGGTCGGGGCGAAGACGGAATCGACGAATGCCGCAGGGTCGGGGACCCCCAGGTCCTGGACGACCATCCAGACGGCCAGTTCCGCCTGGGCGCGGCTCCCCACCGGCAACAGCACCCGGGCGCTCACCAGCTCGTTGTTCCCGCCGTTGTTCTCCTTGCCCATCTTGACGGAGTTGCCCGCCTGGGTCATCGTGACGCGGTACCAGCCCTTGAGGCGCCACAGCAGGGGCTGGCGGATCTCGATGGCGTGGATGCGCCCGGGCGGGATCGTCTGGTTCCGCGAGTCGGTCAGGCCCCTGCGGATGCGGATCCCGTCCGGGCTGGCGGCCGCCGTGAAGGCGAACTCGGCGTTGAAGCGCCCCCACAGCACCGACCCCGACCCCACCACCAGCGGCACCACCGCGAACAGCGACGGCGCGGCCACCGCCCCCCGCGCGGCGATCGCCCACGCGGACGCCGCTACCACCGCCACGAGGACGACGAGCAGGACCATCATCGGGACCGTCAGCAGGAGCGAGCCGATCAGCGGACCGGCCCCGACCTCGTAGAGGACGTTCTCCGGGGCGATGGGGGCTGAGGAGGTGAAGGCGCCGCGCCTGGCGGCGCCGCGGGCGGCCTCGGCCTCCAGGGCGCCGGACACGCGCCCGGGGGATTCGGCGGTCGGGCGCGCCGGGGCACCCGGTTGGGCGCCCTCCCCCGCCGGACCGACCTCCAGCCCCGCCGCGAGCGCCAGGATGTGGGCGCGCAGCTCGTCGAGTTCGGTGGCGCGCAGGAAGCCGATGGTGAAGCTCGAGCCCGCGCCCCCGGCGACCTCGATGCTCAGCCTCCCCAGCCCCAGGATCCGCCCGAGCAGCGGCAGGTGGATGTCGACGGACTGGATGCGGTCGAGGCGGGCGTGCCGGTTGGTGCGGAAGACGATCCCGGACCGGAACCAGACGGCGCCGCCGTCGACGGCGTAGGCGGTCGCCCGCCACTGGAGCCACGAGTAGAGGCCGCTGACCACCAGGACGGCGATGACGACGGCGACCGTGGCCATGAGAACGCTCCGCAGGTGGAACGCCTCCGCGATTCCGTTCAGGATCTCCCAGCCCGAGGGGGCGCCGCTGCTGTAGGCGCTCACGCCCCGGTACGTGATGATGGCCACGAGCGCGGCGATCACCTGCCAGGCGTTGATGATGGGGGACACCGGGTGGACGCGGTGCCAGGCGTCGGCGGCGACCCCGTCGGCCGTGATCGAACGGGACTCGGCGCTCACAGGCCCATCAACTCCGCGCTGCCGCGCTTGGCGAGGGCGTCGCGCAGGCGCGCGGCATCGGCGGCCGGCACGCCGTCCAAGGTGGCGTCGGTGGTCGCCGAGGCCGTGGAGAGCTTGATCTGCGCGATCCCGAAGAAGCGGGCCACCGGGCCCTGCGCGATATCGACGTACTGGATGCGCCCGTAAGGGACCATCGTCATCGAGCGGAACATGACGCCCCGCCGGATGATGAACTCGTCGGGCCCCTCTGCGAAGCCGATGGCGCGGACCTGCCGGGGAACCAGCCAGCACAGCCACGCCAGGAGGCACACGGGGGCCGCCTCCCACCGCCACAGTCCCGCCTCGCCCGAGGCGAGCGCCGCGACCGCGATGCCGGCGGCGAGGGCGGCCAGGACCACTGCGCAGGTGGCGAGCCGGACCTTCGCCAGCGCGCTGGACACCGGGGTGAAGGAAATGGAGTCGGGGGCCATCAGATCGGCCATTGGAGTCCTTTCGCGTTGTGGTCTCCCTGAATTATCCACCACGGCGCCGCCATCCACCTACCTCACAGGAAATATTCAGGATGTTCGTGAAGAATACTCCCATGACCGCACCCGCCCCCGAAGCAAAGCTCCTCGTCGTCGATGACGAGCCCAATATCCGCGACCTGCTCGCCTCATCCCTCCGCTTCGCCGGTTTCGACGTCTCCACCGCCGAGGACGGCTCCTCCGCGTTCCACGAGGCACAGGCCGTGCGCCCCGACCTCATCGTCCTCGACGTCATGCTGCCCGACATGGACGGCTTCACTGTGACGCGACGGCTCCGGGACGCCGGGCTGACCACGCCGGTCCTGTTCCTCACCGCGCGCGACGACATGCGCGACAAGATCCAGGGCCTGACGGTCGGCGGCGACGACTACGTCACCAAGCCCTTCGGCCTCGAGGAGGTGGTCGCCCGCATCCGCGCGATCCTGCGCCGCACGATGGGGGGCGACGACGAGGACGGCAAACTGCGCGTCGGCGACCTGGTCATCGACGAGGACGCGCACGAGGTGAAGCGGGCCGGGGTCGACATCGACCTGTCCCCCACCGAGTTCAAGCTGCTGCGGTACCTGGTCATCAACGCCGGCCGCGTCGTGTCCAAGATGCAGATCCTCGACCACGTGTGGGAGTACGACTGGGACGGCGAGGTCGCCATCGTCGAGTCCTACATCTCCTACCTGCGTCGCAAACTCGCCGTCGAGGGGGCCTCCGGGGAGCTCATCCACACCAAGCGGGGCGTCGGCTACATCCTGAGGGCCGAGGATTGAGCGAGAGGATCGGCCTGGCCGACCGGATCGAGCGGGCGTGGACGAACAGGCCGCTGTCCGCGCAGCTCGTCGTCCTCATCACCGGGCTGCTCGCGGTGGGCCTGACGATGAGCGGGACCGTGATGATCGGCCTCCTCCAGCGCCACCTGATCTCCCAGGTGGACGCGCAGCTGACCTCCGACGCGGCCCTCCGCCTCTTCAACCAGACGGGGGCCGCCGCCAGCAACGGCATGGCCTCCACGGTCCCCACCGCCTACTACCTGCGGCTCCACCACCCCAGCATCGATCCGGACCAAGTCACGTTCTACCCGGAGACCACCGCGGCCTCCGGCACGCCGATCCTGCCCGAACTGCTCGGACCCGGGGAAGCGCGCGGGGGCGCCGGGGAGTACACGCAGGCGGTCACGGTCGCCTCGAGCAAGGAGGGGCACCCGTGGAGGGTCGTGGCCACCACGATCGAAGTGAAAGGGGCCACCCCGTCCACGGGCGTCCTCACCATCGCCCTCCCCCTCACGGACGTCCAGCACACGCTGCGCACGACCGCCGCCTACTTCTCCATCGCTGCGGTCGTGATCGTCTTCGCGGGAGGGTGGGTCGGCCACTGGCTGGTCCGGCGCTCCCTGTCCCCCCTGCGCTCCATCGAGTCCACCGCGGGCAAGATCGCCGCCGGGGACCTCACCCAGCGAGTGCGCCCGGGCCCGCCCTCGACCGAGGTCGGCTCCCTGGCGCTCTCGCTGAACTCCATGCTCACCCAGGTCGAGCAGTCCTTCGAGGCGCGCCAGGCCTCGGAGAAGAAGATACGGCGCTTCGTCTCCGACGCCTCGCACGAGCTGCGCACACCGCTGGCCGCGATCAGCGGCTACTGCGAGCTCTACTCGATGGGCGGGGTGCCCGCCGAGCGCGTCGAGGAGGTCATGGGGCGCATCTCCTCCGAATCGACCCGCATGGCGGTCCTCGTCGAGGACTTGCTCACCCTCGCGCGCCTCGACGAGGGGCGCCCCCTGGAGTTCACGGACATCGACTTGGTGAAGATGGCGGACAACGCCGTGTTCGACCTGCAGGCCCTCGACTCGACGCGCACCGTCGGACTCTCCTCGCTGGAGGGCCGCCGGGCACCGATGTCACTGGTGGTCTCCGCCGACCGCGACCGCATCGCGCAGGTGTTCACCAACCTCATCGGCAATATCGTCCGCTACACGCCCGCCGGCTCGCCCGTCGAGATCGCCCTCGGCACGGCGGCCGACTACGCCGTCGTGGAGTTCCGCGACCACGGACCGGGAATCGCGGACCGCGACCGGTCGAGGGTCTTCGAGCGCTTCTACCGCTCCGATTCCTCCCGCAACCGCAGGTCGGGGGGGTCCGGCCTGGGACTGGCGATCGTCTCGGGCATCCTGGGCGCCCACCACGGCAACGCCGCCCTCACGAAGACGAAGGGCGGCGGGCTGACCGTCCGCATCGAGCTGCCGCTGCCGCGCCCCCAGAACGAGGCAATGGTCACCGGAGATGCTGACAGCGCCGCAACGGTCTAGCATGGCTCGGGTATCCCCTGACAAGGAGGCTGTCCATGGGTGCCCACGCACCTCAATGGCTGCTGGGGTCCTTCGTTGAGGCCATGCAGCAGATCGGCGCGACCGCGCCCACGGACGAGCTCGCGGCGGAGGCGCGCGACCTGGCTGAGCGCTGGTCCGCCGAGGGCCGCGCTCTGCACGACCTGCACCGGCTCATCAAGGTCCTCACGCACATTGACGAGATCTCCCTATCCGCCCACGACCCCGATCTACTGCGGATCGCCGCCTGGTACCACGGCGCTTTCCTGAACAGAGCCCTCGAGGTCAGACTCGGGGGCTTCGAGGCGCAGTTCGCCTCGGCCCGGTGCATCGACCACGCCCACAACCGGCTCACGGAACTGGGCGTCTCCGAGGAGGTGGTGGCGCGCATCGACGAGCTCATCGCGTTCCTCACGCGCCACCGCGCCCCCCGCACCGACTTCGACGCGCAGGTCCTCGTCGACGCGGATCTGGCGGTGCTCGCGTGCAGCCCGCAGGACTACAAGAAGTTCCGGGAGAAACTCCGCCTCGAGCTCCACGACCTCGATGACGTGCAGTTCCTCAAGGCGCGCTGCGCCCTGGTCAAGCGCCTGCTCGGCTACGACCGCATCTACCAGTCCCCCCTCGGCAACACCTGGGAGAACGCGGCGCGGGCGAACCTGGAGGTCGAGCTGGCGCGGCTGGAGGACGCGAAGGCGAAACTGTGCCCCGGCCCCGACGACGAGGCGGACGCGGACGACGCGGACGACGAGCCCTACGGCGCCAACCGCGTGACGACGACCGGCACTCTGATCATCAAACGACGCACACTGAAGAAGAACCCGTGCCCCCCTCCTCCCGAGGAGGCCACCGGAACCGGGATCCTGCCGGTCAAAGCGCCCGAGCCCGCCCCGGACGCCGACGAGCCCGAGGCGACCTCCTCCCTGGAGAGCGCCGTGGAGAGCCTCGACCTGCCCGCGACCCCGGCGGACTGACGGACCAGGGCGGGCTGACGGGCAGCGGCCGAGGCCCGGCGCGCAGTCCGTCCACGAGCGCGGATCAGCGCCTGCGCCCATCCACACGCCCACCGACGCGAAGCCGAACATCAGCGCCTGCGCCCGTCCGCACCCCCACCGGCGCGTAGCCGAACATCAGCGCTTGCGCCCGTCCACATTGCCGCAGATCCACAGGCACGCGCAACTGCTCGCGCCCGTCCACATTGCCGCAAGCTCTTTTTCATATCGGTTTCATGCGGATCATAGCCTTTCGTTAGCGCACCCAACCGGGGTGCCGAACGATAGGAAGAACAATGAGCACCTACATGGTCGATTCCGCCCAAGTCGCGGCCTCAGCCACCCAGATCACGGCGACCGCGGGGCAGATCCGATCCGAGGTCCAGGCGATGATGGCGCAGCTGGTCGCCCTCGGCGAGTCCTGGTCGGGCGGCGCGCAAGCCACCTTCCAAGGGGCGGTCGCCCAATGGCAGGGCGCCCAGGCGCAGGTCGAGGCGGCGCTGGACGCCATCTCCTCACAGCTCCAGACCGCAGCCGCCCTCTACTCCGATGCCGAGGCCCGCTCCACGGCCCTTTTCGCGGGCTGAGCGCGGCCGCTGCACCGCCCCGGGCGGGCGCGGATCCGCATTGGGGCAGGCAACGGGGCATTGGGGTAGGCAATTCGCCTACCCCAATGGGCGGTTTCCTACCCCAATGGGCGGTTTCCCAGCCCAATGCGGCGCCACTTTCTGCGACGAACGGCGGCCTCCTTTCCAATGCCACTTCCCCGCGCTCAGAATAGGGTTGCGGCGCCTTTCCGAGCGCGGGGAAGCGGTCCCGGATGAGGAAACGGATGGGGGCCGGCCCACTGCGGGCCGGCCCCCATCCGTTGAAGGGTGGACGATCAGTACATGCCGCCCATGCCGCCGTCGTCGGCGCCGCCGGCGGGAGCCGGGGGCTCGGGCTTGTCAGCCACAACGGCCTCGGTGGTCAGGAACATGCCGGCGATGGAGGCCGCGTTCTGCAGGGCGGAGCGCGTGACCTTCACCGGGTCGGAGATGCCCTCGGCCATGAGGTCGCCGTACTCGCCGGTCGCGGCGTTGAGGCCGTGGCCGTCAGGCATGCCAGCGACGCGGTCGGCGACGACACCGCCCTCCAGGCCCGCGTTCTCGGCGATCTGCTTGAGGGGCGAGACAACGGCCAGGCGGACGATGTTCACACCGGTCGCCTCGTCGCCCACCAGCTCCAGGGAGGCCAGCGCCTTCTCGGCGGCCTGGATCAGGGCGACGCCGCCGCCGGCGACCAGGCCCTCCTCGGAGGCCGCGCGGGCGTTGCGCACGGCGTCCTCGATGCGGTGCTTGCGCTCCTTGAGCTCGACCTCGGTGGCGGCGCCGGACTTGATGACGGCGACGCCGCCAGCCAGCTTGGCGAGGCGCTCCTGCAGCTTCTCGCGGTCGTAGTCGGAGTCGGTGTTCTCGATCTCCTGGCGGATCTGGCGCACGCGGGCGTCGAGCATGTCCTTGTCGCCAGCGCCCTCGACGATGGTGGTCTCATCCTTGGAGACGACGATCTTGCGGGCGCGGCCCAGCAGCTCCAGGTCGGCGTTCTCCAGGGACAGGCCGACGGTCTCGGAGATGACCTGGCCGCCTGTCAGGATCGCCATGTCCTGCAGCATCGCCTTGCGGCGGTCGCCGAAGCCGGGGGCCTTGACGGCCACGGACTTGAAGGTCCCGCGGATCTTGTTGACGACCAGGGTGGCCAACGCCTCGCCCTCGATGTCCTCGGCGATGATCGCCAGGGGCTTGCCGGTCTGCATGACCTTCTCCAGGACCGGGACGATGTCCTTGACGTTGGAGATCTTGGAGTCCATGAGCAGCACGTAGGCGTCCTCCAGGACGGCCTCCTGGCGCTCCTGGTCGGTGACGAAGTACGCCGACAGGTAGCCCTTGTCGAAGCGCATGCCCTCGGTGGTCTCCAGGGTGGTGTCGAAGGAGTTGGTCTCCTCGACGGTGACGA
>ERZ772764.58-NODE-58-length-70687-cov-5.309732_pt1 | contig 70687 bp, 47 predicted proteins | sample MGYA00512163_ERZ772764 | MGnify/ENA primary metagenome ERZ772764 (study PRJEB29015, sample SAMEA2737903) | human oral metagenome | biome: human oral; feature: human-associated habitat; material: dental | place: China | collected 2094 ... | reverse complement strand
GGACACCGGAGTACGTGGCCACGGTCGAGCGCACGTTCACTCCGATCGGCGTCGCATCAATGAGGTTGACCCGCGACAGACCGCCAGCATCCACGTCGCGCACGTGCGCGGGCAGCGACTCGCCCGCCAAGCGCGCACGCAGCGCAGGAACTAGCGACTCAAGGACGAGCGTCGTCTTACCCGACCCGCTCACGCCCGTGACGGCCGTCAGCGAGCCGATGGGAATGTCCACACTCAGGGGCCGCACCGTGTGTATCTGCGAGGTCTCCAGGTGAATCGCGTCGCGCCCGTCGACGTCCGCTCCCCGACCCGGCTCCTCTGCCGCCCGCTCGACGCGACGCAGCCCCGCCATGTAAGGGCCGATACGAGAGGCTGGGGTGTGGCAGGCCTCGTCGATGGTGCCCTGGAAGATGACGCGACCACCGTCCGCGCCAGCTCCCGGGCCGATCTCGATGAGGTGGCCGGCGGCCCCCAGGACCCGCGTGTCGTGGTCGACGACGACAACAGAGTTTCCGTCGGCGATAAGCTCACGGATGATCGATAGGACACCGTCGACGTTGGAGGGGTGCAGACCGATTGTCGGCTCGTCCAGCACGTAGAGGACACCGGTCGTCCGGTTACGTACCGCGCGGGCGAGCTGCACGCGCTGGCGCTCGCCATTGGACAGCGTCGAGGACGCGCGGTCGAGGGACAGATAGGACAGGCCAAGCTCCACGAGGCGATCCATCGGCTCGGTCATCTCGTCGACGATGACGCGGGCAATGGGTGCGACCTCGGCCGGGACGAGGCCGGGGACGCGGCGCACCCACTCGCGCAGCTCCGTGAGGGTCAGGCGAGAGGCCTCGCCAAGGTCGATGCCGTCGATGAGCGTCGAGCGCACCCGCTCCCCCAGGCGCGTGCCGTCGCATGCCGGGCACGTGCGGGTGATGAGATATTTGTCGACGCGCGCGAGGGCCTTCTCATCTTTCGCCTTCGACAGGGCATTCTCGACCGTGGCAACCGCATTAAAGTAGGTGAAGTCCAGCTCGGCGCCGCCCGTCTTAGTCGCGACGACGATGTGGCGCTTTTCGGCGGGCCCCTCGTAGACGATTGTCTTTTCGGCGTCGGTCAGGTCCCGGAAGGGTACGTTCGTGCGCACGCCCATCTCGCGGGCGACGTCCTTCATGAGTTTCCACATGAGGGATCCCCACGGGGAAACCGCACCCTCGTCGATGGTGAGGGACTGGTCGGGCACGAGGGACGCGCGGTTGACGACGCGCTGGATGCCCGTCCCTTCGCACACCGGGCACGCGCCGCCCGAGTTGAAGGCCATCTCCTCCGCGCCGAGGCCGTCAAAGGACTCCCCGCATTGCGGGCACATGAGAGGCACTTCCAGGGCGACGTTTCGCGAGGGCGGGACGCGGTGCCCGTTCGGGCACAGGTAGGAGCCCGCGCGCGAGAAGAGGAGGCGCATGTGGTTGAGAAGCTCCGTGGCTGTCCCGAAGGTGGAGCGCACGTCGGGCACGCCCGGGCGTTGGCGCAGCGCAAGCGCGGCCGGCACGTGCGCGACCTCGTCGACCGAGGCCTTGGCCGCCTGGGAGATGCGTCGGCGCGTGTAGGTCGCCAGGGACTCCAGGTAGCGCCGCGATCCCTCGGCGTAGAGCGTGCCCAGGGCCAGGGAGGACTTGCCCGACCCGGACACACCCGCGACCGCGACGAACGCGTTCAGGGGAACGTCGACGTCCACATTCTTCAGGTTGTGGACGCGTGCGCCGCGCACGCGAATGACGCTGGGCATGTCAGAACCCGAGGCGTCCCAGCATCTTCGGGTCGGACTGCCAGTCCTTCGCGGTGCGCACGTGCAGGTCGAGGTAGACGCGCCTGCCCAGCAGCTCCTCGATGCGGGCGCGGGACTGGGTGCCGATCTGCTTGAGGCGGCTTCCCTTGCGGCCGATGATGATGGCCTTCTGGGAGTCGCGCTCGACGTAGACGTTGACGTGAATGTCGAGCATGGGCGGGCGGTCGTCGCCCTCGCGACGCGGCCTCTCGATGATCTCCTCGACCTGGACGGCCAGGGAGTGCGGCAGCTCGTCGCGCACGCCCTCCAGGGCGGCCTCGCGGATGAATTCGGCGATGAGGGTGTCGCGCGATTCGTCGGTGACGTCGCCGTCGGGATAGAGCGGGGGCGAGAGCGGCACAGTCTGCGCGAGCACCTCACGCAGGTGGTCGATACCCTTGCCTTCCACGGAGGAGACGGGGACGATGGCCGCCCACTCCCCCAGCTTCTCGATGGAGAGCAGGTGCTTCATGACGCGGTCGCGCGGCACGGCGTCGCATTTGGTCGCTACCGCGATGATCGGGCGCTTGATGCCGCGCAGCTCGCGGGCGATGAACTGGTCGCCGGGGCCGATGCGCTGGTCGGCGGGCAGGCAGAAGATCACGACGTCGACTTCGGAGAGGGCCTCGCGCACCATGTCGTTGAGGCGCTTGCCCAGCAGCGTGCGCGGACGGTGGTATCCGGGTGTGTCCACGAGCACCAGCTGGTAGCCCTCCCCGTGCACGATGCCGCGGATGTTGTGGCGCGTGGTCTCGGGGCGGCCCGAGGTGATCGCGATCTTGTGCCCGACCAGCGCGTTCGTCAGGGTCGACTTGCCGACGTTGGGGCGCCCGACGATCGACACGAAGCCCGCGCGGAAGTCCTCGGGGAAGTCCGGGACTTCGATGGTCGCAGCCGCGTCCTCGCGCAGGGATGCGAGCGAGGTCAGCGCCTCGAAGGCGTCGAGGTCGGCGTCCTCCTCGTCCTGAAGGCCCTCAAGGTCCTCGTACTCTTCCTCGTCCTCGGAGTCCTCGTCGTCGCCGGGTTCAGCCCCGGCCTCGTCCCCGACCTCGTCGGAGGTGTCGTCGCCGAGGCCGGCGTCGATCTGCGCGCGAGCGTCGGCTTCCGGGTCGGCCGCGTCGGGTTCGACCTCAATGCGCGCGTCCCCGAAGGCGTTGGGGCCGGCCATGAGTTCGTCGTCGGAGGGGAATCGCATGTCAGTTGTCCTTGTCGTCGGCGGGGTTGTGGTCGGGGGTCAGGGGCTGCGCGTCGGGGTCGAGGCGGCACAGGATCGTGGAGACCTGGCGGCGGCGTCCGCGCGCCTCTTCGGCGGTCATCATGACGCCAGCGAGGGTGCCGGTCGCGCCGGGCAGGGGGACCTTACCGATGGCCTTGGCGAGCAGACCACCGACGGAGTCGACGTCCTCGTCTTCGATCTCGCGTTCGAGGAGCTCGCCCAGTTCGGAGATCGGGTAACGCGCGGGCACGCGCCACACGCCCGGCTCGACTTCTTCAGGTTCGATGGCGTGGCGGTCATGCTCGTCGGTCAGCTCGCCGACGACCTCCTCAAGGATGTCCTCAAGCGTGACCAGGCCAGCGACACCGCCGTACTCGTCGATGACGATCGCCATGTGGAAGCGCTCGGCCTGCATCTGGCGCAGCATGTCGTCCGCGGGCTTCATTTCGACGGCGTATTCGGCGGGGCGCATCATCTGCTCGGCGCGCATGTCGAGCTGGCCGCCCGTGGCCTCCCAGCGCGAGACGAGGTCCTTGAAGAACAGGATGCCGCGGATGTCGTCCACGTCGTCGCCGACGACGGGCACGCGCGAGAATCCGGAGCGCACGAAGAGGCGCAGCGCGGAGGGGGCAGGCGTGTCGGCGTCGATGGTCACCATGTCGGTGCGCGGCACCATGACCTCGCGCACGAGCGTGTGCCCCAGGTCGAGGACGGAACGGACCATGTCGCGGTCCTCTTCCTCGAAGCTCTCGGGTTCGCCGACCTCGTCGACGATTTCACGCAGGTCAGAGATGAGCTCGGCGCGTGCCTGGGCCTCGGTGGGTTCTGGCGCAGGGCGAGAGGAGCGCACGCGGGTCAGCAGCGGGTCCGCGACGTGACTCAGGCGCGCGAGACGGTCAGCCAATCGCGTGCCAACCAGCGCGATACCTTCGGGGTTGCGCGCGCCCCACTGGGCGGGCAGGAAGGAAACGAAGACCAGCTGGATGACTGCGATCACGCTGACGGCGATGAGGGCGACGGCCCACCACGGCAGATTCGTGCCGACCAGGACGATCGTGCCCATGACCGCGTAGACGACCTGCCAGAACGTACGGAAAGCGCGCAGCGACAGCAGGGTGCGCCGACGGCGATCCACGAGGCCGTAGAGGACGCGCGCGTGCCTGCGCTCTTCCTCGATGAGGTCTTCGACGCCGGCGAGGGTCAGGCGTTGGATGGCCTGCTCGACGCTCTGCGCGAAGGAGGCCGAGGCCAGGGCGATGACGGCGAGGATCAGGAGGGCTACGGAGGGCACGTCCAGGGCCGACGAGGCCGGGGACGCTTCAAGGGGAAGGATCATCGGGTGGCCAGGAAGGTCAGCAGGAGCTTGCGCTGGAGCGCGAACATGACCTCGCGCTCCGCGTCGGTCGCGTGATCGTATCCCAGGAGGTGCAGCATGCCGTGCGTGGCCAGGAGCAACATCTCCTCGGCGGCGCTGTGGCCGGACTCGGCGGCCTGGCGCGCGGCGACCGTGGGGCAGATGCAGATGTCGCCGAGCATGCCGGGAGGCGTGGGGCGATCCGCCGTGCCGGGGCGCAGTTCGTCCATGGGGAAGCTCATGACGTCGGTCGGGCCGGGCAGGTCCAGCCAACGCACGTGCAGGTCCTCCATCGGCTCGGGCTCGATGAAGATGATGTTGACTTCCGCGTCGGAGCTGACGTGCATCTGGTCGAGCACGTAGTCGGCCAGCGCGGAAAACTCGGCTTCGTTGATCTCGTAGTCGGTCTCGTTGATGACCTCGGTCATGACGTGTACTCCCTGCGTGCGGTGTTGTGACTGCGCGTGCGTGCGCGACGCGCGGCATTTCGGTCGTCGAAACGCTGGTAGGCATCAATGATTGCGCCGACCAGCTCGTGGCGCACGACGTCGGCGCTGGTCAGGTGGCAGAACTCGATGTCGTCGATGTCGCCGAGGATGTTTTCGACGACAGACAGGCCCGAGGTCTGGCTGCCCGGCAGGTCGACCTGCGAGGCGTCGCCCGTGACGACGACCTTGGAGCCAAAACCCAGGCGCGTGAGGAACATCTTCATCTGTCCGACCGTGGTGTTTTGGGCCTCGTCCAGGATGATGAAGGAATCGTTGAGGGTGCGTCCGCGCATGTAGGCCAGGGGTGCGACTTCGATGGTGCCGGCGGCCATGAGCTTGGGCAGGGCCTCGGGGTCGAGCATGTCGCCGAGGGCGTCGTAGAGGGGGCGCAAGTAGGGGTCGATCTTGTCGGTGAGGGAGCCGGGCAGGAAGCCGAGGTTCTCCCCCGCCTCGACGGCCGGGCGGGTCAGCACGATGCGGCGCACCTCGCCGGAGAGGAGGCGGCGAACGGCCTGGGCCATCGCCAAGTAGGTCTTGCCCGTGCCCGCGGGGCCGATGCCGAAGACGACGGTCGCGCGGTCGATGGCGTCCGTGTAGGCCTTCTGGCCGGGGGTCTTGGGGCGGATCGAACGCCCGCGCGCGGAGAGGATCTCTTCCGTGGGGGCTTCGCCCGAGGTGAGGCGTCCGAGCAAGCCGATGGCCTGTTCAACGGCGGCGGCGTCCAGGGCGGTGCCGCGCCGGGCCATGCCGATGAGTTCTTCGAGGAGGCCCGCGGCCACGTCAATATCGGCCTGAGTGCCGGCCAGCGAGATTTCACGCCCGGTGACGAGGAAACGGACGTGCGGGAAGCCGCGTTCGAGGGCGCGCAGAACCTGGTCTGCGACGCCGAGGACCACGATCGGGTCCATGTCTGCGGGGATGGTGACGCGCCCCGTGGTGTGTGCGAGGGTGGCCGCCGCGAGCGCCGGCGCTGTGTTCTCCGTAGTCATACTGCTTCCATTCTACGCTGGAGCGCCCCTCCACAGGCTTCACGTTGCCCTCTCACGCAGTGACCCCGGACGCATCGGAGCGGCGCGGCGGATGGTTCCCGGATGCATGGATGCCCTGGGAACACGCACAATGAAGCCATGCCCACCCTCGAAGAACTCGTTTCGCACCCGCCGCAGCTGCCGGTCACGCGTGCCCTGGGCGATATCGCGGCGGCAACCCGGCCGGGTGGCTGCGCGGTCATCACGGCGCCTCCGGGCACGGGTAAGACGACGCTACTGCCGCCCGCGGTGGCGGTGGCATTGGCCCAGTACGACGCATCGGCCGGGCGCGTGCTCGTCACCCAGCCGCGCAGGGTGGCCGCGCGGGCGGCGGCCCGCCGGATCGCGCGTCTGCTCGGCGAGGAGGTCGGCGGGCAGGTCGGTTATTCGGTGCGCGGGGATTCGCGGGTCAGCGAGCGTACGCGCGTGGAGATGGTGACGCCGGGCGTGGCGCTGCGCCGCCTGCAGCGCGATCCGGAGCTGCCCGGGGTGTCGGCGCTGATCGTGGATGAGTTCCACGAGCGCGACCTGGATACGGACCTGGCTCTGGCGTTCGCACTGGATGCCCGCTCGGCGCTGCGCGACGACCTGTTCGTGGCCCTCACGTCGGCCACACTCGAGGCCTCGCGCACGCTGGATTTCCTGCGCTCCTCGACGGGAGAGGAGCCCGCGCTCGTCGATATTCCGGGGGATATTTTTCCGCTGGAGCTACGCTACGCTCCCCCGCCGCGCGGCGTCGAGGCCGTGGGCGCGATCGGGAACGAGCGCGTGGGCGTGCGCCGCGAGTACCTGGCGCACGTGGCGCGCACGGTCGAGGAGACGGTCGCCGCCACCGAGGGCTCGGTTCTGGTGTTCTTGCCGGGCGTGGGCGAGATCGAGACCGTGCGCAGCAACCTGCACCTGGGCGATGTCCCGGTCCTGACGCTGCACGGACAGCTCAGCGCCGCCGAGCAGGACCGTGCACTCTCCCCCGCTTCCGGCCGCCGCGTCATCCTCTCCACGTCGATTGCGGAGTCGTCTCTGACGGTCCCGGGCGTGTCCGTCGTCGTGGACGCCGGGCTCGCGCGCGAGCCGCGCTTCGACGCGGGGCGCTCCCTCTCATCTCTCGTGACGGTTCCGGCCGCGCTCGCGCGCCTCGAGCAGCGCGCGGGACGCGCCGCGCGCAGCGGCCCCGGCGTCGCCGTGCGCGTCATGGATGCGGTGGACGTGGCGCGCAGGCCCGCGCAGTCCGCACCGGGCATCGCCACGCAGGACCTGACGGACGCGCGGCTGCAGGTGGCGGCGTGGGGCACTCCGGTGGAGGAACTGGCCCTGCTCGACGCTCCACCCTCGGGCACGTGGGAGGCCGCCGGGCAGCGTCTGTCCTCCCTGGGCGCTATCGACGAGGCCGGGGCCGCCACCGCTGCGGGCCGCACGCTGGCGTCGCTGCCGTTGGACCCGCCCTTGGGCAGGGCCCTCCTGGCGTCGAGCGCGGTCTTGGGGGCGTCGAAGGCGGCGCGTTTCGTGGCCCTCCTGTCGGAGGATGTGCGCGCACCGGGGGCTGACCTGGGTGCGTGGGAGCGTCGGCTGGGTCGCGGTGGCGCCAGCGGCGCAGGAGGTGTCAACGCTCAGGGGGCTCGGGTGAAGGAGACGCAGGCGCGCCTGGGGCGCCTGGCGCGCCGCCTGCCTTCCTCATCGTCCGCACTAGACGCACTTGCCCCGGCGCCTGCGCGCCACGATGCGGACGGGCGCACCCGCGAGGATGAGTTGGCGCTGACGTGCGCGCTGGCGTACCCGGAGTGGATTGCACGTCGCCGCCCGGGGTCGATGGCCTACATTTTGGCGGGCGGCGTGGGTGCCGAGCTGCCGCAGGGCTCTCCTCTGGAGGGTCAGGAGTGGCTGGCCGTGGCGTCGATTGACCGGGCTCCGGCCTCGCGCCACGCGCGCATTCTCGCGGCTGTCCCCCTGTCGGAGGAAGATGCCCTGGCCGCGGGCGAGAAGCTCCTGACGACCCGCACGCAGGCGTCGATTGATAAGGGCGCTCTGAACGCCACCCGTACGCGCGCCCTGGGGGCGATCCCCCTGAAGGCCGCCCCGGCCTCGTCCCTGCGCGAGGAGGAGGCGACCGCGCTGGTAGCCGAGCACCTGGCCGCCCACGGTCTGGGGGATCTGGGCTGGGGTAAGGAGGCATCGTCCCTGCGCGAACGCATGCGCGTCCTCCACGAGGTGCTGGGCGATCCCTGGCCCGACGTGTCGGATGAGGCCCTCGCACGCACCGCGGATCAGTGGCTCCTCCCCTGGGCGAAGCGCCTCGCGAACGGCGGATCCCTATCCAAGGTGGCGATGCTCGACGCGCTGCGCTCGATGCTGCCGTGGCCGGATGCCGCGCGCTTGGATGAGCTGGCGCCGGAGAAAATGCCGATCCCGTCGGGCGGCACCCGACCGATCGATTGGAGCGGCGCGCACCCTGTGCTCACGCTGCGCGTCCAGCAGGCCTTCGGGTGGACGGACACGCCCCGTCTGGTGGACGGGCGCGTGCCTCTGGTGCTGCATCTGACGGATCCGGCGGGGCGCCCCGCGGCGGTCACCTCTGACCTGACGTCGTTTTGGGCGGGGCCGTATCGGGACGTGCGCGCGCAACTACGCGGGCGCTACCCGAAGCACCCGTGGCCCGAGGACCCGCTGCACGCGGAGCCCACGAACCGCGCCAAGCGCCGGGGGTAGCGTGCTCGCACTCCCCCGCACCGGGCGTCTACTCGTCGAGTTTGCCGACGACTCCCCGCCCGTCGGGCAGATTCTTGGACGGCATCTGGTAGGCGTCAAGGTCCGCCATAGCGGGGCGCTCGAGGCCCAGTTCGCGCAGCTGCGCGTAGGTCGACATGCGCACGGGACCCAGCTCGGCAACGGGCTGGCCTTCCTCTGTGAGCGTGACGACTTCGCCGGATGAGGCTCGCGCCAAAGCGGCCCCCACATCCTCTTTGAAATCACCAATTTCTAGAGCCCTCATACCCTTATCTAAGCATGCCGAAGGGGGTTTGAACCAACGGCACGATCACTATGTGACCCTTCGATCCCCTACACCCGCCAAACGAGCGTCATACAGCCAAATGAGCGTGAAAAAAGACACCCCTGCTGTGACCGCCTGGTGGACATTTCCGCTCGATGGAATAGATTCGGGCGCACCGCGTTGAGGAAGGCGAGCCTGTTCTACCCAAGGAGAAACATGTCCACAAACGCAATCGAGACCGTCGACCTGCTGGTTGTCGGCGGCGGCAAGGCCGGAAAGTCCCTCGCGATGGAGCGCGCGAAGGCGGGCTGGAAGGTCGCCATGGTGGAGCGCCAGTTTGTCGGCGGCACCTGCATTAACGTCGCCTGCATCCCCACGAAGTCGCTGGTCAACTCGGCTCGTCGCCTGAGCGATGCGCGCTCGGACGAGGCGTTCGGCGTGGTCGGCACCGAGGGCGCACGCGTGGACCTGGGTCTCTTGCGCGCCCACAAGGAAAGCATCGTCGGTGCCATGGTCGGCGCGCACGAGAAGATGTTCGCGGCCCCCGGCCTGGACTTCATCCGCGGTGAGGCCCGCTTCACGGGCGAGCGCACGGTGACCATTGCGCTTCAGGACGGCGGCGAGCGCACGATCCGCGGCGAGCGCGTCCTCATCAACCTGGGTTCGCGTCCGGCGCGTCCTGCGATCCCCGGCCTGTGGGAGTCTGGCGCGTGGACGAACGAGGAGATCCTGCGCCTTGAGGAGCTGCCCTCCTCCCTGGCGATCATCGGCGCCAGCTACATCGGCGTGGAGTTCGCGTCGATGATGGCGACGTTCGGCGTGGACGTCACGCTCATCTCGTCGGGTGATCACGTGCTGCCGCGCGAGGACGAGGACGCCGCCCGCGTCGTCGAGGCTGGCCTGGAAGCCGCCGGGGTGCGCATCGTGCCGGGCCGCGCCGAGTCGGCCTCGCGCGAGGGCAACACGACGACCCTGGTGCTCTCCGACGGCTCGATGGTCTCCGCCGAGGCGGTCCTGGTGGCCGCAGGTCGCGTGCCCAACACGGACGGTATCGGCCTGGACGAGGCCGGGGTTGAGCTCACCGATCGCGGTTTCATCGCGGTGGACGAGCACCTGCGCACCTCCGCGCAGGGCGTGTGGGCGGCCGGCGACTGCGCGGGCACCCCCATGTTCACGCACGCGTCCTGGTCGGACTTCCGCATCATCCGCGCGCAGCTGACCGGCGCATCCCTGGACGATCCGACGACCACCACGAAGGGCCGCACGATCCCCTACGCCGTGTTCGCCACCCCCGAGCTGGCCCGCATCGGCCTGTCCGAGGGCGAGGCGCGCGAGGCCGGCCTCGACGTGCGTATCGCCAAGGTTCCCACGGCCGCGATTCCGCGCGCCAAGACGATGCGCTACGCGGGCGAGGGCTTCTGGAAGGCCGTCGTGGACGCGAACACGCACCAGATCCTGGGCGCGACGCTGATCGGCCCAAACGTCTCCGAGGTCATCACGGCCGTGCACGTCGCCATGGCCGGCGGCCTGACCTACGAACAGCTGCGATTCCTGCCGATCGCTCACCCGACCATGGGCGAGGGCCTGCAGGTCCTCTTCGACTCCCTGGGCTGAGAGCCTATCGCGCCCCTGAGTACCGTTGGGGGCGCGCCCGGATCTCTCCCAGGACGCGTGAGGGAACAAACGGGGCGGGTCCGAACGATACGTTCGGGCCCGCCCCTGTTGTACTCAGATGCTCTGGGCACCGGGTGCGCTCGGCATCAGGCGCTCAGCGCGGGGTTCGAGGCCGGAGCATCCCAGCCCCGGCCTCGTCCCCTTCTGGCTCAGCCGAGCCACGCGCCGGAGGACGCGAAGCGATAGCGCGTTCCGTCGATGGTGACCCAGCCGGTCACCATGCGTCCGGAGGCGTCGAGGTAGTACCAGGTACCGCCGTCGTTGACCCAGCCGATCGCCATCGCGCCGCTGCCGGTGAGGTAGTACCAGGAACCGTTCACGGCGGTCCAGCCGGTCGCCATCGCGCCCGAGGCGTTCAGGTAGTACCAGGAGCCGTTGACGTTGACCCAGCCGGTGGCCATCGCGCCGGAGGCATTCAGGTAGTACCAGGTGCCGCCGTCGTTAACCCAGCCGGTCGCCATGGCGCCGGTCGTGGGATCGAGGTAGTACCAGGTGCCGCCCGCGTTGGCCCAGCCCTTGGCCATGCGGCCAGACGGGGTCATCCAGTGCCACGCGCCGTCGAAGGTGACCCAGCCGGTCGCCATCACGGCGTCGCCGTTGAAGTAGTAGGTGGATCCGTCGATCTCGACGTACTTGCTGCGGGCGCAGTAGCCGTCGGCGTAGCAGTACTTCCAGCCGTCGGCGCTGTTGACCCAGGCGCCGCCGTCGTGCAGGGACTCATCCACGTGGAAGTGGATCGTGTCCTTGACGTCGTCATCGGCGCGCGAGTCCTTGTTGCGACCCTCAGCGGAAACAGTGACGTCGACGTGCGGGCCGTCGCCGGCCAGGTCGGCCGCGGCGTAGGGGCCGGCCACGAGCGTGACCTCGTTACCCGTGAAGGCGCCGGTGCCGGTGCCGGTCACGGGCTCCTTGTCGGCGACCTGGAGGGACGCCGCGGTCACGGGCCCGGAGACCGTGGTGCGCACGTAGACCGTGCCGGACACGCGGGCGTCGGCCAGCGGACGCCAATCGGTGACACCGTCGTGCGAGTACTCAAGGTTGCCGAGGACCGGCTGCGGCTGGTCCTTCAGGACGGCGGCCAGGGCGTTGACGAGGCCAGCGCCGCGGTATTCCTTGCCGTCCTCGGGCACGGCGAGGCGGTCGTAGGTGTAGCCCGCCTGCTTCTTGAGCAGGTCGATCGTCTGATCGGCGGTGTAGTCCGGGTGGATCTGCTTGATCAGCGCGGCGACGCCCGCAGCGTGCGGGGAGGCCATCGAGGTACCGGACAGGTAGCCGAACGGCGGGTCCTTCTTCCAGGTGGGCAGGGTCGACCAGATGCGCTGACCGGGGGCGGCCACATCGACCGAGTTCTTGCCGTAGTTGGAGAAGCCGGCGCGCTCGAGCTTGGCGGTGGCCGGGTCGGTGCCGGTGGGCAGCTTCAGGGCGGAAACGGACAGGACCGAGTCGTTGACCATGGCCGGCACGTCCACGCCGCCGGCCACGTTGCGCTCGACGGCCGCGCCCTCAACGTCGTTCGGGGAATCCTTGTCGATCGTCGGGTTGTCGTGGTCGTCGTTCGAGTTGCCTTCGGCGGCGATGTTGACGACGCCGTGGTTCTTCGCGTAGCGGATCGCGCGCGAGGCAGCCTCGAGGCCCGCAGCCTGGGAGGCCTCGTTCGGCATCCAGAAGGCGTAGGGGTCCATGTAGTAGCTGGAGTTCGTCACGTCGATGTCGTGCTCGGCAGCCCAGTCGAAGGCGCAGGCCACGTACTCGGGGTAGAAGGAGCCGGCCTCGTTCGAGGTCTTGATCGCGACGATCGTGGCGCTGGGGGCGACACCGTCCACGCCGTAGGCGTTGTGCGCGGCGGCGATGGTGCCGGCGACGTGCGTGCCGTGGTAGTGGTCATCCTTCCAGTCCGCGGGGTTCTGGCTGGGAATGCCGTTGATCTGGCAGCCCACAGAACGCGAGGCGTCGAGATGTTCCTTGAGGTCCTTGTGGTCGGGATCGATGCCGGTGTCCATGACGCCGACGGTGACCTTCTCGAGGGGGACGTCGACCTGCTGGGCGTCGAGCGCGCCGACGGCGGCCAAGCCCCAGGCGTTGGCGTCGCCCTCGTCGGGGGTGAAGTCGTTGAGCTGAGAGTCGGCAGACAGGCCGGTCGAGCGGGTGCCCGCGGCGTCAGCGACGGCGTTGGCCTCGGAGGTGGTGTTCTGGGGCTGCTCGGTGCGCACCTCGTCGCCGGTGACCGTCTTGTAGCGGGTGGGGCCGATCGACTGGTAGGAGACGCCCGCGTCGACGAGGTTCTTGCCGAGGGTGGGCGCGAAGGCGGCCTTCACCGACTGGACGAAGAAGGTGTTGAATTCGGGGTACTGGGCCAGCACCACGCCACTTTCCGAGGCCTTGGAGACGGCCGCGTTGAAATCGTAGCGGGAGGCGTCGGCGGCCAGGTTGACCGCGTAGTTCATGACCTCGTCCTGGGCGCGAGCCTCGGAGGTGATTCCCGGTACACCTTCGGCGTGGGTGGGTGCCCCGAACGCGGTGAGCGTGACGCCGACGGCGAGCGCCGCGCCTCCCGCGATGAGGGTCCTCCATGAGCGTTGATGCATCATTGTTCCTCGTTTCTGTACAGATGGGGACGCGTCTCCAGGGCTGTCCGGATGGCGCGCCGTCTCACCATCGTTTCAAGGTTACTGACAAACACGCCAGAGGGGTTTCACATTTTAAGAACTCTTGACCCTCGCATCACGAGCACTTTCCCCTCACTGTTAAGCAACGCGATGACGCCGAGCCATCACCAGGCAAGCGGCCCCACCGCCAGCCGGGAGCATGGAGAGACGAAGGAGGGAGGCGTGGCGCCGAGCGGGAGAATCAACCGACCAGACCATTAGACACTGATTCAAGATTGAAAGCTCATCGAGATAACACCCAGATGCCAAACGCTGCAAATACGCGCATTTCTTGACTTAACAAGGCAACCAAAGAGCTTGACATTTGCGCATGAAACATCGAATCATGCGTGCTACAGTCAGTAACGTCAGTCACACGTCAGGGTTGGGGGGCGCCGATGCCATCATCCGTCTACATCAGGTTCGACGCGCCCGAGGGGGTACCGGCGACGCCCAGGCGCCTGCACGCCGCCTTAGCGGCCGTGCTGGACCTACCACCGGGAGTGAGCCCCGAGCGTGCGGCGCGCTTTGCGCGCCTGGCGTGCCGACCGGCGCACGGAGCCGGGACACCAAAGCCCTATTCGTTGGGTGAGCTGAGCAGCTCCGAGTCGACATTCGGCGTGGAGGTGCGCCTGTTGGACGATCGCCTTCTCGACACGCTGGACGCATGGTTGTCGTGGGGCGGTGTCATGCGGATCGGAGCGGGCACGCATGAGGACGCGACACTGATCGCGGTGGACGGGCAGATCGTGGCCCAGGCCTCGTGGGAGGAGCTGGCCGGGCGCGACAAGGACACGGCGTGGGAGGTGCGCTTGGTGACGCCGACGACGTTCTCGTCGAGGGGGCAGCACATGCCCGGCTTGACTCCGGCCACGATCGCGACGAGCCTGCAGCAGCGGTGGTGGACCTGGAATAGGAGGCTCGCTCCCCCACGGATCGACCGGGACGCGATGGCCAGCGTGCTGGCGACGCAGGACTTTACGCGCAGTTCGATGGTCACCCTGGGCATGCCGCGCGGCGCCGAGCAGGGGCGCCTGTCCTCCCGCAGGATTCCCGCCCACGAGGGGCGCCTGCGCATCAGCGGCGTTGAGGGGGCCGAGGCCACCCGCGTCTTCTCGCGCCTCATGGCACTCTCGGCCTACACGAACGTCGGCTCACACACAAGCTACGGCATGGGCGTCATAGACGCGGTCGCGGCGTAAGTTGAAGGAGACCTACAATGAGCGAAAATTACCAGAACCGCAGAACTAGATTGGTTTCTGCAGGCATACTCATCGTCGCAGCAGTAGTTGTATCGATACTCTATTTTACTTTGCCACCAACATGGTTGACACAACTATGCGAGCTTCTCTTTTTCCCCGCTATTGCGGCAATCGCAGGTGGATTAGCAATAGTCTGGGCCGGAGAATTGGTAGTGAACAGATGGCTTGAGCGATACAAGGAACGATCTGGATACGGCTTGGCGAAGCGTAAGGTCTTCTTCAGCGGAGCTGAGAAGATGATCCGCGACGTCCGCCACGACTTGCTTCTGTCAGACCTGATCAATCGCAAGAACTATACGGATCCGAACATCGATCTTTACGAAGCGGATATCGTGATTCTGTGCATCAGCAAGGACGATCCAGCTCAAAAAGAGGACCCCGACAAACCGAGAGGCCATCAGGACGACACGGCACAGAACACTGATTGGCAGAGTAGGGCGCGGGAGACTATTGAGACAGTCATCGACCAATTGAACTGTCACCAAGCCTTGATTGTCTTCACTAACGGGCGACTCGACTCTCAGACGAAGGCAGCTATCGAGGGACGTAGCTTTACCACCTTGGTGAACTGCAGAGGTCGAATCGTCAGCGACATTCATTCACTTCTGACGACGCTTCCTCCGCGCAACGGAGACTGAGAAGGAAGACACCGTGGCAACTTACCTCGTCATGCTGCAAACGAACAGCAATCAGCCCTTCATCTTCTCGTCTCCTCGCCTGCGCGAGCAGATCGGGGCCTCCTTCGAGATCACGCTCCTCTCACGCTGGGTCGAGGAGGAAGCACGGTCTCTCCTCAAGACTGAACGCCTACCCGACTCCTTCTGGGTGTCCGATTCCTCGGGGAAAGTGATCGTCCGGTTCACTGAATCTGACGGAGATCCGGAGAATCTAGCCAAACAACTGATCCGAGAGGTCACGCTCCGTGCACTGACCGACGCCCCAAGCCTCGACGTCACGGGTGTCTTCATCGAGGCGTCATCCAACACGGTCTGTGCGGACGACCTGCAAGAGCTTGATCGCGTGTTCTTGGAGTACTCACTGAACCGCCGTCCGGCAGCGGCACGCTTCCCGCAGTTCCCGTTCCTGGAACGCGGCTCAGAGTCCGCTCTTCCCGCATCTGCATCGCTAGGCACTCTGGGTTTCTCTCAGGAGTCCCTGGAGCCGGATAACTTCGACGAGTCCTCCCCCTTATCCCTCCCGTCGCGCGTGAAGCGACTGTTCGCATCGACATCGCGAAAGCGGCAAGTCGACGATGTGCAGGAGCGGCTTGCGAAGCGAGGAAAGGAACTCAAACAAGAACCCCCGCTCGATCCAACCAAGCTTGCAGCTGCGTTCCAAGACGGCGAGGAGTTCAAGGATGCCAAGAACATGTTGTCGTCGGTCGGAGTCGTCCATATTGACGGTAACGGCGTTGGCGCGATCATGCGTGATCTAGGTTGCGCCCATCGTGCGGTCCAGAAGGTTGGAGTCAGTACGATATCTGATGAGGCAACCACTGAGGAAAGCAAAGGCTTGCAGTCGTTCATCATGGAGGTGAACCGCAGACTCGACAATGTCGTGAAGGACGCCATCGCACTTTCGTGGTACTACGTTCAGGAACTGACTCCAGATACAGTCGTTCCCATCGTGCCCGTTCTCGTGGGCGGCGACGATGTCACGGTCTACACGGATGGGCGCTACGCGATCCCCTTCGCGGAAGCCTACATCCACCATTACGAGAGACTCACGAAGGACGACGATCTTTTGTCAGTTCTCGCCATTGTTGCTGGAGGGAAAAAGCCCGACGAACCAGAGCGGGACCACTTCGAAATCGACGACTACATCATTCAAAACCCCGGCCCGCTCACGGCCTCGGCAGGCGTGGCCATCGTGGGCCGCAACTTCCCGTTCCACATCGCCTACGACCTGGCGGAAGAGCTGGTGTCGCGAGGAAAGAAGCTTGGCAAGAAGCCGGGGAGGGTCCCCTGTTCAACGATCAACTTCCACGTCCTGCGCGATGCGACGGTCCTCGACCCGGACGACACGCTGGATGAGTACAAGGGCCGCACGCAGCGTCCCTTCCTGATCGGCCACTACGCGCAAGAGCGGATCGGGGACGCACCCACGACCTCGTCCAAGACAACACCCACCACGACGTCGAAGCCACTGTCCTCCTGGGCGCGCATCCTTCAGGCGGTCGCGGCCTTCGACGGTAAGAAACCGGACGACCCCACGCAGACCACCGGCGATCCGTTCCCGCGTGCCCGCGCGAACCGCATCGTCAAACTCCTTGCTGAATTTGTCAAGGTTCCCAAGGACGATAAGGCAGCACAAGCCGCGTGCCATGGGTACGTCCTAAAGGAAGACGAGAAGGTGTCCGCGACGCAGGAGCAGATCAACAAGGACAGGGAAGAGCCAGACAACGACAAGAGGATAACGAAGCGCTGCAACCACCCCATCTGCGCAATCCGCCTTGAGTGGACGGATGCGCAGGAGAACGCGCGGGGTACGAAGGCGCTCGTGAAGGCGTTGGGGCCGTTGCCCTCGAAGACGCGCCTCGACGATACCGACGAGGACACTGAGGATTGCATCGAGCAGGTGCGATGGCTCCTGGATCTCATCGACCTGTCCGGGAACTTGCCCGACGGCTACCTCGCTTCACGGATTCGGGATGACGCCGACCGCGTCGACCCCGAGGAAGCAGCAGACGATTCCACCGCAGGAGGTGCCCAGTGACCACCGATTCACCTACTACCACTCCTCCTACCGCAAGCGGCCACGTGACCATCGTGTTCACGTCCGACTGGGGCGTGTCCACGGGCGTTGGCCAGGCTGGGCGCACACACTCAACAATCGAGCGTTGCGGCAACGACCCGGTCGTGCGCGGCACGGTCATCACAGGAGTCCTGCGCGAACAAGCGATGCTGGCGGCGAAGGCCCTCGACGGGCAAAAGGACGGGAAATGGACCAGCTTTGCCCTGTGGCTCTTCGGCCAGGACCCCAACAGCGAGCCGGGCTCAACCCCCCACCCGCGTCACATTCTCTTCACGGACGCCACCCCGGCCTCGACAATCCCCGTCCACGACACGGTGTCCCTGTCCATCGACCCAAAGACGGGGACAGCACGCGCCCAGTTCCTGCGCTTCACGGAACGCGCGGCGGCCGGCGTCCTCACGGGCACGTTCACTCTCATCGACGAGGCCGGCTTGCCTGTCTCTATTCAGGCGACGATCGATGCCGCGCACTTCCTCCTGGGGGTCGCAGGCCTCATAGTCCGAGGCATCGGCTCGGGCCGCAGCGGAGGCGACGGCGAGTGCACGGTGGTGGTCAGCGACAAGGACTACGTGACGACCAACCTGCCGGATGAGGAAGCCGCCAGCGCGCTTACACGAATCCTGGCGAACCGAGATAACGACGACACCCCCACATATTCGTCGGCAGACGTAGAGGCCGTTGCAGATCGACTGCGGAGTCTTACGCGGGAAAGCCTACAGACGATCCCTGGCCTAACCGAGAGTCTTGCGAAGAACAATCCCCACGACATCGAAATCCCCGGCCATCGGCAGGGCGGCACACAGCACCAGGTCGGGATCATCGACGGTTCCGCAGCTCAGCACAGCGGCGGACACCACCTGATCCTCGACCTCACGCTCAACTCGCCCATCGTGTCCTACGAGGTCCCCTTCTCGAATGAAATCCGCTCCTTGGATTTCCTGCGCGGGACGGTCCTGCTCCCCTGGCTGCACCGGGCCCTGTCGTCGAAGCAGAACGGAAAGGTTCAGGCAGTCATTACCAACGCCGTGACCGGCGGCCACCTGTTCGTCTCGGACGCGTTGCCCGTCATCAGCGACACTGAGGGACTCCCCGTTCCCCTGACGCTCAAGACGGACAAGACGCCAACCTCGGACTCGACCATCACCTTGCACGGCAATTCCTCCGATAATACGGCTGGGATTCCCGTTCGCGGAGGGTACGTGTTCTACGCCCCCAAGGAAGGTGACAGCAAAGAACCCGGCACGAAGACTCAGGGCTGGTACGGTAAGCCTCCCCTGCGCGGACGACAGACGACCGCCATCAACCACGAGACGGGCGCAGCCAGCAAGGGACAACTCGTCCTGGTCGAGGCATTGCCTGAAAAGATGCGCATGCGCGCGCACGTCTGGGTGTCGGATGAGCTCTGGGAGGCCGCCTCTGTCTCCGATCTTCTCGGTACGACACGCGAGGCCCGGCTCGGGTCGCGCAAGCTCACGGGCACCTTCGGGTCCGCGACGTGCATGCTCCGCATAGAGACAGACGACGAGCGGGAGTCGCGTAGCCGTTTCGGCAACGCCGGAAGCGCGCATCTCACAAGCACTGCCTCGACGTCCGCTGACGGGACGGCCACCGGCGATGACACCACGGCCTCGTCAGGCTATCTGAAAGTCTCTCTGTGGTTCACCTCCGACGTGATCGCGCGCTCGGCTGGGCTCGGGGCCGGAGGGACCATCGACGACCTGATTCGTGCGTTCGAGTGTAAGGGCATCGCCGTCAAGGCAGTCGATACCCCGTCGATCCGTCACCGCCGCGTCGACTCGTGGTCGCCTGCGGACAACGGGCCGCGCGCAAGTCGCCTAGCGATCCAGGCAGGATCGGTGATCCAGGTGCAGGTCAGCGAGGCGGATCGAGACAATCTCCTGGAGCTCGCCCCCTTCGGAATCGGCGAACTCACCGCGCAGGGCTACGGGCGATTCATCGTGGATCACCCGCTTCTCAGCATCCGATCCATTGAGGTCACGAAAGCAAAGCTCGAGCACTTTATGTGCGAGGAGACGCCCAAAGGAGGCGAAGATAAGTGACATTCACACGCTATGAGCTCACCATCCCCGTCACCCTGACGTCGGAACTCCACATCGGTGGTGTCGATGCTGTCCCCGACCGCGACGGCGAGGGAACCGTCATCCGCTTCAACCGCAACGGCCTGGGCGAGCCGACCATCCCCGGCCGATCCATCAGGGGTACGGTTCGCGCGGCGTGCAATGTGCTGTGGGAGGAACGAAAGCTGAAGGACGACCCCAGTGGCGCCTTCAGCGAGACGAATTGGAAATCGCTGTGGGGTGACGATCTCGCGCACCACGAAGGAAATTCCCCTGACGATGTGCTCCCTGTTCGCCGAAGCGCACTGACCTTCCACGCGGTGTCCTTCCCGGAATACAAGGACAGCGACTCCGGAGAGTCCCCCTTGCCGAGGCGTCACGGCGTCGGCATCGACCGGACGACGGGCGCGGCCTCGGACGGAGCTCTCTACGAGCACGAGTTCCTTCCCCGCGGGACAAGCTTCAACATCCGTATCACCGCCGAGGGACGCGATGGCGAACCGACAGTGAACAAACAGTCGGATGGAATTCCGGGGCCCGCGCCCTCCGATTCCGTTAAAAAGCTCCTCGAGTTCATCGTTGACGTCCTGGAATCCGGCGCTGTACCCCTAGGTGGACGGACAGGCTCTGGTCAGGGAACAATCCAGGTTATTGGACCGAAGCTCCGTCGCACCGGCAAAACGACCGATGCCGGTGCGCTGACTACACCGGCGGACGTTCTCGATGCCCTCATCGGTGAGGACGAGGAAGGGACGCCGATTCCCCTCGAGCTGGGCGGCTGGTCGCTCGAAGAGCCTGCACGCATCAAGATCACCTGGTGGTCCCCCACAGGCATTTTCGTCGCCGAGGACGAAAAGCTGACGAAGCAGCGCAAGGCCGCGAAAGAAGCAGAAAATGAGGAGAAAGGTATCAACGAGAAGGTTCACGAGGTCGTTTATCCGCTCCGGGACCCTTCAGAGGAGTGGGAGAACGCCCAACTCCTCATACCGGGAACATCAATTCGCGGTGCGCTGCGTTCCAGGGCATCTCGCATCGCACGGACGGTCCTCGCAGCAAGAGACGAATTGCCCACGTTCGCATCCCATGATCTCCACGAACAAATCGCCGCGGAGCCGAACCTGGTCCGCTACATGTTCGGATGCACCGAGTACCGGGGTGCCCTCACCGTCCACGATTGCCTGTCGAAGAAGACCGGAACATGCGTTGAAATCACACACAACGCGATTGATCGCTGGACGGGCGGCGTCATCGACGGCGGGCTCTTCACTGAGGCCGTCTACCTGGGCACTCACTGGAAGCCGATCATGATCGACATTGATCTGCGCCAGCTCCTGAGCAACATCGAAGTGGAGAAGGGGGAAGCCAAGAGCAAGCCCAAAGAGGCAGAGAAACAAGAGACACAGCAGGCTGGTCAGAAGGACTCTCAGCAACGGGAGCATGTTTACGCCCCCTATGCCCGCGCTGCCTATGTATTGCTCGGATTGGTGCTCGCCGAGTTGTCCGCCGGCACGCTCCCCTTGGGTAGCCGTTCGACGCGAGGCCTGGGCCAGGTCGTCGTTTCAACGATCGAAGTAGAGGGTGCTAACCGTGAAGGTGTTGACCTTCCGTCGTGGAATCTCAATGGTTGCGAAGCACTACAGCAGCCGGCGACTGGCACTGGCGTCATGACTGACGCGCTCTACAAGGGGCAGCGCAAGCTCGCGGAACAGATCCTGAAACATTTAAAGGATAAGTACAAAAAAACGGACTGGTCTAAGCGCCTAGAGAACGGCCCGGGAGGCGTGCGCACACCATCGAAGGAGACAGGAAACGCCGATGACTGACACGATCCAAAAAGCGGTTCTGATGCACTCACCGATCCTCTCGGATTCCGATGACACACCATGCCTGGATGGCTTCCTCGCATATGCACGGCGACATTCGGATGAGGACGTTCAGGGTCTGGCGTTCGCGGCCAACGGGACGTGGACCGTATTAGGTTTCGGTCGGAGATCCTCCGCCGAGGCACCGAAGCTCTTGGCCGCGCCGATCGATGGACGAGAATTCGATCCGACGAAGATCTTCGAACTGCGTCTCTGGGTACCGATGGAACTGCCCGATGAGCCTGCAGAGGGCGACGTTCTGGCCCACGAGTTCCGTTGGGTGAACGGCGTGGGTTCCGTTGAGCTGATACTCACCTCCGGCAGACCGAAGGCGTCGTCAGAGGTCACGGAATCAGTATCTGTCAGCGGGTGGTTCCACAAGGTGAGGTATCTGCAGCACAAGTCTGCCGCGAGCAGTGATCGGGATTCCGCCTCGGACCCCACCTCTGGTCAGACAGAACAAGACGAACAACACGCCGCAACCGACAACATGACGGCAGTCGAGTTCATTCAAGAGGAAGATAAGTACGGAAACACGGTCGTAGTCGACCAACTATTTACGGGAGAGTGGGCACAATGAGCAACTTTCACCACGCATACAACGGGATTCCGACGCTGAGGAGCTACGACCCCTCCTCTAAAGACGGTGAAAACGAATCCTTCTTTAAAGATGGTGAACCTGCGCCACTAGACCACCTGGCTCCAGGCACCTACTCCGGCACGCTCAAACTCACAATCGAAACGAAGACACCACTCATTACGGCATGTCGCGACACCACCGGTCGGCTAGTAGTCCCCTCCGCAACCGGCAATCCTGACGGCGCAACAACCGCTCGAGACGCGATGATTCCCGCAACCTCACTGAAAGGGGTACTGTCATCTGCCTACGAAGCGATAACCCGGTCGCGATTCAGAGTATTCGGAGATCACACAAAACTACCCCAATTCCGCTATACACCAGATCACAAGCCTAAGCGCCAAGCAGCATTTCTGAGGTTTGAAAAAGGAACAACACAATGGAGCCTTCACATTCAAGACTACGCCATTCTGCCCGATTCCATAAAATCCGGCGTAATATTCACTACAAATACTAACGAAGTAATAGGCGGTTACACACGGGAACCAGTCTTCGACAACAAAGGAAAGCAAAAGTATACGCCAAAAGGTCAACCAATCTATAAGCAGGTTGAACGACACCACGAATCCGAAGAAATCTCCACAGTAAACAAGCTTCTCGAGGAAGTGCGCAAAAACACGACACACTTAACAAAGATCGACTCATTTGACGCATTTGAACAAAAATTCTGGCACCAGGATAAGATGGTGGTCTCAAAAGTTGCAGAAATTCCGATCTGCAAACCTAAACACCCTGAATCAACAGGCCCGATCAAACAAATACAACGAACTGGATGGATCGTGCGCCTGAACATACCCGACTGGGAAGGCAAGCTCCCAGACGACAAGAGACTAATCGACACGAAATACAATGAATACATTTTTTACGCAAAACGCGGGAATGGCGTTCAGATCAAACTCAATTCGGAAGAAGTCTCACGCTTTACTGACATTGTCTTAGCAGCTGCTCGCTTCCAGCATCAGAAAGAACAGAATAACGACTCACGCACAAGCGGTCAACATTCGCTCATTACGCGAATACTGTCCCAAATCACGAAGAGATATGGAAAACGCAACTTAGAGGAGCGCCTGACACAGGAATGCATCTACCAGGCACTTATCGAGGAGGCTACGACAGAACCAGGAATTCCAGTATTCACCACCAACCATCGTCACAAAGGTAGGGAAATTGTCTATTCCTATTTAGGTCGTTCCATTTCCTTAAGCTCCGATTCCCCTTCCGAAATTGCCGACAGAACAGATGTCAGACCAGCACACTCATTCGAAGAAGCGACGGCTGCAGATCGCCTGTGGGGGTTCGTAACACAAAGCACATCAGAAGATTCTTCTCCTGCCCTGAAGGGGCGGATATATCTCAAGGACGCGCATCTATGCACTGACAGCCTTAAGAGAGCGGACGAAGGCGGTTGGATTCCACCAATTCTCGCAAGCCCAAAGCCATCGACCGCACAGCCTTATCTCCGATCCAGGTCAGGAGACGGCATTTTCGAGCTCGAGCGTTCCAAATGCTTTACCACACAGCATTCACTCATACGTAAGACTTACCCCACACACCGGTTCCTGACGAGCAAAGGAGCGTCACAGCCCTCCGTACTCAACAAGAAGAATCGAGAACTTACTGATTCAGAAGTTCTCGTTGGCTCATACATTATGCCGGAAGCCACTTTGGTGTCAGTACTGCGCTTTGAAGGACTCACCGCGCAGGAGCTTTCAACTATCCTTTGGCTGCTCACGCCCGAGAACCTTGTCCCCAAAGACGAGCAAAAGCCTGGCGAAGAGGGATATTTCCATCTTGGACTGGGCAAATCTCTCGGACTAGGAACAGCATCTATTTCCACAGAAGTACTTTGTCTTCAGGATTCACAATCACTGGCTGGGGGCTACAAAGATCTAACAACCGTCCTATGCCACAGCATCGGCGAAGATAACAGTGATGAAGGGAAGACTATCAACAAGATTCTCTTATCCATTTCAGGCGCTCTTCCTGACACTATCAAAGAGCATCCTTCTCTGGCGGCGCTCGCTTTCATGCGCTCCGCCTACGGTTGGAAGAAAGACGAAACCGAGAAACGGGACCCCGTTTCATACACGCCCTACCCGAGTTCTGATAAGAAGTCGGCAATCATCGACTACTTCAAGGAGTATGAGCAGAAGCGAATCAAGGGCGAGGCTCAGCATTTCAAGTTCAGAATGGAAGCCCTCGAAGAAGAAGACAAGGCATCCTCGAGCGCTAGCTGCCCAACTGCAACAGTGTCTTCTACACAAGTAGGACAGCCATCCAAGAGCAAAGATGCGTCAAATGTGACCTCTCCTCCGAAAGCAAAGACGCCCCAACCGAAGCCGAAGCCCGGCTCCTATCGGGTCCCTAGCCGCTAACCCCTCACCACACTCCCCGGCACAACCCCACGTCGTCGAGTGCTAAGGCCGCGCCGAGTATGTCTGCGCGACCGGCGCAGGTCGCGCAGATCGGGTAGATGTGGATGACGTCTTCGGCATCTTTGATGGTTCGGGACAGGAGGTGGCGCACCCGCGCCAGGGAGTCGGCGTCAAGGCGTAGTTGGAACACGGATTCTTGGATGCGATATCCCCAGGATTCCAGGATCTTGGCGATGCGCAGTCGGCGCCGATTGTCGGCGATGTCGTAGGCGATGATGTAGATCATCGCCACGCGATTCCCCGCCACTGGTAGTCGGGTTCGGCGATGGCGCGCGCTAGCATCTGTGCGGAGTGTGCGATGTGCCTGCGCCACGATCCCGAGTACCCGGGGAGTGCGCCGGTGACGCTTCGTTGCGCCCCGGCCTCGTAAGCGTCGACGAGAACCTTCTTTCCTTCCGCACCCAGCCATACTCCCCCGCTTTCGGGCTCGATGGAGGCATGTTCGGGGCGGAGCCTGCGTGTGCGCAGGAGCGCCATGACGGCTTGGTCGACGAGAAGGGGGCGGAACTCTTCCATGAGGTCGAGGGCCAGGCTGGGGCGTTTGTCTGTGGGCGCGTGGGCGATCCCGAGGGTCGGATCCAGCCCGGCGGAGTGGAGTGCGCCGACGCATTCGCCGAGGAGGATGGCGTACCCGTAGGACAGTGCCGCATTGGGCAGGTCGCGGGGTGGGCGGCGGCTGCGTCCATCGAAGGGGACGTCGGCGGGAACGCACGCACCGAGAGCGTCGAAGTAGGCGGTCGAGCAGGCTCCTTCGATACCCATGATGTCGTTGATGGTGCGCGCGTCAGCGAGGCTGCGTCGCCAGCGGTGCATGTGCGCGGTCGTGTCAGCGAGGTGGAGGCCGGGGTCGCGCCTTCCGATGCGGGTGAGGACGTGGATTTGTCCGCGGATCTTTGCGCCGATGAGGGCGGCGGCCAGGTCAAGGCGGCGCGCTTCGTCGCGCGCGAGGTCGATCTGGGCGAGCAGGCGGGACGCATGGGTGCCCCTCCCGGCACCGATGAGGGCGCCTTGGTAGGAGCCTCGCCGCGACAGGCACACGACCTCGACGCCGCTGCGCATCGCCCACGAACGCGCGCCGGCAGACAGGCCGACGTTTCCGGACAGGACGACACGGGTGACGCTGTTTTTAGGGAGGGATGTGGAGGGCAATGAGCCGGGCGCGTCGACGAGGACGCGGCCCGCTTTGACGTGGATGCGTGCACCGTCGCGACCGACGTAGAGGATGCGGTCGGCCTGGTTCGCGGGGGTGTTCTTCTCGCGTGGGGGCGCGTGGTCAATTCCGATGCTGGCGAGGGCGGCGTCTGCGTCGATGTGTTGGGTCGTGAGGTCGCCAATCCTGGCCCCGAGCGTGACGGCCGCGCCGGCGACAGCATCGATGGCCTCGTCGAGGCATCGCTTCGTCGGGGCGGCGAGGATGAGGGTGGTTCCCACGCGCGAGTACTGGAGGCCTCGTCCCGCAGCGCACCTGTCGATCTCGAGGAGGGCGGCATCGGTGAGCGCGCGCACGATAGGGTCATCAGGGTTGGCGGTGTCGGCGAGTTCGCGGATGATGGGTTCTGCTTCGTTGCCGAGGGCGAGGCCAGCTAGCGCGTCCCCCGTGACGCGTTCGGGATGGCTGGGACGGAGAACGGCTCGGGCGAGGTGGTGGTTGCCGTGGTCGTAGTCGTCGGTAACTTGGCGGGTGAAGGCCTCATGACCGTCGGGGGTGTCGTCGTAGCTTCCGTTGGGGCGTTCGATTGCGATGAGCCGCCCGAGTGCTTCGGTGACGGTTTCGGCGAGAAGCGCGCGGGTGATGGGTGTCGCCTCTGCGATGGTCCGCGCGTCGAGGCGGGCGAGGTCGGGGGCGGTCCACTGGTCCGAGGCCAGCTCGCGCAGCTGCGCGTCGGTGAGGCTGTGGGATCCGAGGCTGGCGCTAGCGGTGAGGAGCCGGCGCCGCGCACGGGTGAGAGCTTCCGGGGTACATGCGTCCCTCATGAACGAGGTGGTGGCAGGTTGCGTCATTGTCTGACCTTCCGACGATCACTTGGAGTTACCATACAACCACAGAAGCTTTGTGGCATGTAGCACGCCTGCGCGTCGCCAGTTTTCCGGCAGACAAACCTCCGCGGGACCGTTCGGTGGCGATGTGAGGATTCACAACGAAAAGTCTGCTAATCTATCCTCGTGCTTGCGGGTCGGATTGATGCTTTTTCGACCCCTGGCGATCCGGGGTGACGTTTCCGCTGGTCACGGGGGATGCGACACGCCAGGCCGTCAGAAAGCACCTAGCGCCATAAGGTGCATTAAGACACGTTGTCTTCAAGGCGCTTACTCACGGGGCGCTCCCTCGGTCAGAAAGCACCTAGCGCCATAAGGTGCATTAAGACTAAGCATAAACGCCCTTGGATCGGTTTTCCAGTCGGACGTGTCAGAAAGCACCTAGCGCCATAAGGTGCATTAAGACCTTAAACGCTGCCGCGGCAAATGCGTTGTTGGACTGTCAGAAAGCACCTAGCGCCATAAGGTGCATTAAGACGTGGTGGCAACGATTGGGGCGACGGCCAGGAACAGCGTTGCGTCAGAAAGCACCTAGCGCCATAAGGTGCATTAAGACGAGGGTGGTACCGTTGATCTGCACGATCTTTGTCCTTTCTGTGTCAGAAAGCACCTAGCGCCATAAGGTGCATTAAGACCCTATATCGACTGATTGTGCCAGGCGTTGCGGACGCGGCGTCAGAAAGCACCTAGCGCCATAAGGTGCATTAAGACACAGCCTTTTCGTGAATGACCTGCAGGCGGGCCAGCTGGGTCAGAAAGCACCTAGCGCCATAAGGTGCATTAAGACCTGGCGACCGTGATGTCCGGCCCCGGCATTGACTGGGTGCGGTCAGAAAGCACCTAGCGCCATAAGGTGCATTAAGACTCTAGTGTGAGCACTCTGTGGCGTGGGAGTAGATCTTGGGTCAGAAAGCACCTAGCGCCATAAGGTGCATTAAGACTGGCAGACGTACAGGCGGACAGTGCGGGGGGAGCGTGTCAGAAAGCACCTAGCGCCATAAGGTGCATTAAGACTTGGCGTCATGATCTGGGTAGTGACCATGCTCTGTGCGTCAGAAAGCACCTAGCGCCATAAGGTGCATTAAGACTAATTTGTGTATAACTTCAATCGCGGGCCGGTGTGTCGTCAGAAAGCACCTAGCGCCATAAGGTGCATTAAGACCCAGTACATCGAAACAAGCTCCGAGACGATGTCGTCGATGTCAGAAAGCACCTAGCGCCATAAGGTGCATTAAGACTGCAGGTCACTCGTAAACCAGTATGTCACTGTCCCTCCTCGTCAGAAAGCACCTAGCGCCATAAGGTGCATTAAGACTGCAATGGAAAACGCGCCGCCCGAAAGCCGCGCGCCGTTCCGTCAGAAAGCACCTAGCGCCATAAGGTGCATTAAGACTTCCACTATATTCTCCTTGATAATTTCTTGCCCTCCCCGGGTCAGAAAGCACCTAGCGCCATAAGGTGCATTAAGACATCAAATAGGTCGCCCGCCAGCTCGTTAATCTTGCTGTGTCAGAAAGCACCTAGCGCCATAAGGTGCATTAAGACACATCTCACTCATGCCCCACCTCCGTCAGTTTTGCTGGTCAGAAAGCACCTAGCGCCATAAGGTGCATTAAGACACTTCGAGGTTATCGGCCACCGCGAACTGAATCCGGAGGTCAGAAAGCACCTAGCGCCATAAGGTGCATTAAGACCCGCGACCTCCTGCGAGGCATTCGCGACCCTGCGGGGTCAGAAAGCACCTAGCGCCATAAGGTGCATTAAGACCCTAAAGGCATGAATGCGATGAGATCATCGAACCTGCCCGTCAGAAAGCACCTAGCGCCATAAGGTGCATTAAGACACTGGGCCCGGCGGTGCCAGGAACAGGCCCACCAGGTCAGAAAGCACCTAGCGCCATAAGGTGCATTATGACAGGATGTTCCCGTACATCTCGCGGGTGATGGGTCGCCCGTCAGAAAGCACCTAGCGCCATAAGGTGCATTAAGACATGGCGGAACTGGGGCGTGTTGCGGACTTGGAGAACGTCAGAAAGCACCTAGCGCCATAAGGCGCATTAAGACATGTGAATTTGTCGCCGGAGCGGAACTCGGGCTTGTCGTCAGAAAGCACCTAGCGCCATAAGGTGCATTAAGACGAAAACACACGATAGGCCGGCAGATGCTCAACCATTGTCAGAAAGCACCTAGCGCCATAAGGTGCATTAAGACGAATAGTGGTTCCTACGGGGAGATCATGAATAGTTCCGTGTCAGAAAGCACCTAGCGCCATAAGGTGCATTAAGACGCCGACCTGTTCGACGTGTCGACGGGCAAGCAGCGCGTCAGAAAGCACCTAGCGCCATAAGGTGCATTAAGACGTGGCCCGTCGGTGAAGCCGGGTTGCAGGACTCGTGGTCAGAAAGCACCTAGCGCCATAAGGTGCATTAAGACGCGTGGACCGTCATGGGGACGATACGCTCGGTGGGGGGTCAGAAAGCACCTAGCGCCATAAGGTGCATTAAGACCAGCAGGCCTTGTTGACGAAGAGACTTTCGTGCCCCGGGTCAGAAAGCACCTAGCGCCATAAGGTGCATTAAGACGACGGTAGTCCTTGTAGTACGTCCTACCGAGACTCTCGGTCAGAAAGCACCTAGCGCCATAAGGTGCATTAAGACCAGACCGACTGGGGTGAGTGGATTGCGGGGCATATGGGTCAGAAAGCACCTAGCGCCATAAGGTGCATTAAGACATGCAATCGAGATGTCCCTGACAAAATCTCGCCTGCCCGTCAGAAAGCACCTAGCGCCATAAGGTGCATTAAGACTGCATTCCTCGCTGCATGCAACCGACCATGTAACTGGTCAGAAAGCAGCTAGCGCCATAAGGTGCATTAAGACTAGAAGGGCTGAAGACCCTCGTCGGTTACGTCTGCGTAGAGTCAGAAAGCACCGAGCACCAAAAGGTGCATTAAGACCGGTAAAGGAACGGCCCCGGCATGTAGGACAGTTCCTGTCAGAAAGCACCGAGCACCACAAAATTTCGCACGCAATTCCCTTAGTTCAAACTTCAACGAACGGCGAAAACCGCAACATCTCAATGATGCGGCTTCAAGTCTTGAAGGAGTCGCAGCCGAATTGCATGCGACATTTTCCAACAACCCTGCAAGATCAGTGCGAAAAGGTGCATTAAGACCGCGACGAGGACTTCTGCATCATATGCGCAATCTCTAGATGTCGGAAAGCACCGAGCGCCAAACGGTGCATTAAGACCAGTCGAGCATGGATGGGGTGAGGCTGTAGGACTCTTCGTCAGAAAGCACCGAGCACCATAAGGTGCATTAAAACCCTTCACCAAAGGTCACAGACGCATCAGCGTTGAACTTGTTAGAAAGCACCGAGCGCCACAAGGTGCATTATGACGTCAGAGGCTTGTCCGGGGTCGGCTCAACAGGCTTGGTCAGATAGCGCCGAGGGCCATAAGGTGCATTAGGACAGGTAGGTTATGATGCCTATACCGATCAGGTTGTGCGCCAGAAAGTACCGAGCACCATAAGGTGCATTAAGACTACTCGGCGCCTCCCAGCCGGTGGGCGATGTAGAACGGTTAGAAAGCATTGAGCGCCAAAAGGTGCATTAAGAATTGTTAACCGTGACCTTCATGATGCTCATCTTTCCCTCGGTCAGAAAGCACCGAGCGTCAAAAGGTGCATTAAGACACTCGTGGGCCGGGGCCCCGCGGTTTTTTTCTGGAGCGTCAGAAAGCACCGAGCGCCAAACGGTGCATTAAGACTTGATCGCCTGGCTGATTACAGAGTGGGGGAAGAACTTCGTCAAAAAGCAACGAGCGCCAACCGGCGTATTAAGACTCCAGGACATCACCATCCATGCCCATCCAGTACGCGGTCAGAAAGCACCGAGCACCAAACGGTGCATTAAGACCCGACTTGGTCGGCGATGCCGTCGTCATCCCAGTCGAAGCGTTAGAAAGCACCGAGCACCAAACGGTGCATTAAGACAAATCGAGGGCTAATTGCGCGTTGTCTTGGCGTTCTGTCAGAAAGCACCAAGCGCCATAAGGTGCATTAAGACTCTGTAGCCACTGATCTGGTGTAAGAAACTGTGCCTGCGTCAGAAAGCACCTAGCGCCATAAGGTGCATTAAGACATGACCCTTGCAATGTCAGGCGGGTCAAGCAGTTCCATGTCAGAAAGCACCTAGCGCCATAAGGTGCATTAAGACTCTCGTACATTTCACGGCAGGTCTCGCGGTTTTCCTCGTCAGAAAGCACCTAGCGCCATAAGGTGCATTAAGACGGTTCGGGCTGGGTGTCGCGGGTCTGGCGATCCCACAGCGTCAGAAAGCACCTAGCGCCATAAGGTGCATTAAGACCCTGACATTTGCATCAGGAAAGCGTAGTCACTAAACCAAGTCAGAAAGCACCTAGCGCCAAACGGTGCATTAAGACTACGCCACGATGGTACCGTCTTTGGCCTTCATTTCGTGAGAAAGCACCGAGCGCCAAACGGCGCATTAAGACCAGCAAGCAAGGCCGCGCCTGGGTAGTCGATCAGGACGGCGTCAGAAAGCACCTAGCGCCATAAGGTGCATTAAGACCCAAATACCCTGATCGTTAACCTTACCCATTTTAGTAGTCAGAAAGCACCTAGCGCCAAACGGTGCATTAAGACCTAGGTCGCGCTGCCAGTCGGCAAGCATAAGGCGTCAGAAAGCACCTAGCGCCAAACGGTGCATTAAGACTCCTTGCTGAACAAGGACTTGAACACCACCGGATGGGTCAGAAAGCACCGAGCGCCAAAAGGTGCATTGAGACCCCACGACCTGAGAAGCGGGCGTGCGAGGAATGCCGAGGGTCAGAAAGCACGGAGCGCCATAAGGTACATTAAGACTCAGCTGATTCACAAACTTCGCCACCTGACTCGATGGATTGTCAGAAAGCGCCGAGCACCACAAGGTGCATTAAGACACCTGAGCCTCGTACATCTTCTGGTATACCTTGAGTAGTCAGAAAGCAGCGAGCACCATAACGTGTATTAAGACTCATAGGTACGCGGCGTCGACGCGACAGTGAAGTCAGGCCAGAAAGCACCGAGCGCCATAAGGCGCATTTAGTCAAAGCGAAAGGAACCCACCACAGTGGGGCACCGCCAGCCAGATAGCATGCATCGAGCACCATAAGGTGCATTGAGACAGAAAGCGTAAGGAACCCAAAGGGCCACCGCCAAATCGTGCCAGTAAGTACCGGGTGCCACAACACGGCGCTTCACGAGCTTTTCAAGGGACTAGCTCAGGACTGAATGAGCACGCATGCAACCGAGGCCTCCCCGCAACTCTGCGGGGAGGCCTCGGCAATGCGGGACGCGGCAGGAGAATCTACGACCGCAAACCAGCACCCCTCTTCGACGGATGCCGCCTATCTTCTCCCTTCCACCAGGGCATCCAGGCGCGGTAGCCATCATCGGGCGGGGTGGGCGAGTCAGGCTCGAAGCCCAACTCCTCGGGAGTTTCGGGGATGCGGTCGACGAGAAAGTATTTGTCTTTGTCGTCGCAGTGCTCGCGCACGATGGTGCGGAACTCGGCCAGTTCGCAGTACAGGACGCCCGTGATCGGGTTTCGCCTATACACAACGATCTTGTACAGCCAGTACGCAAACAGCGCGACGTTGGCGGCGAGCGCGGCGGCCGCGCACGCGATGTTCGCGCGCGGGTCCATCGTCGCAAAGTTGAAGATATCCGAGGGAGGGACCAAGACCTCGGGCAGGAGAGTATTCATAGAGATCCAGAACACCAGCGTGAAACAGCGGAACCAGATCCACTGGCCCTTCGCCCACGTGAACGCGGGGATCGTGCAGGCGAGCAGCAGGGCGAGCGTGCAGTACCACGTGTAGTCAGCCAGGGAGTTGTACAAGAACGCGTGGTTCCACAGGTCGTAGGCGATCACCCACGGCCACACCATGTCCACCCAAATGAGGCCTCGCACGGAGCGCTTCCCGGGCGAGGTCACGATGATCTTGCCCAGGCCCGTGATCGTGATGATGTTGAGGAGGCCGGCCGCGGCGGACAGCAGGTTCCAGTAGCCACCGATCGTGCGGAAGCCCGTCTCCGGGTCGATACCGACGTGGCGCTCCGCCAGGTTGGCGGCCACCTCCTGGTACCACTGCTGGGAATGCAGCTCGGCGGTCACTCCCCTGGCCTCGGGCAGGCCTGCGATCATGTCGATCGTGTGCGCGTCGTTCACGCCCTTCAGACACTGCCAGTCGGCACCGCACGCGTAGTACGAATCCGCGTTGAACCAGATTGTCAGGTCACGGATGTTGGCCTCCATGATGTTGACAGCCAGGCCGATCCACAGGGCCACGCCCAGCCAGATCGCGTACTTGTGCGCCTTGACGGGGTTGCGCTTCGCGTACACCAGCACCGTGCCCGTCATGGTGGCGGTGAGGATCATGATCGCGTACTTTCCGAACGGGAACCACCCGACCATGGGCGTCCCGTGGATCCACGCGTAGGGCATGAGAGCGATGCCGCCCACGGTCCACACGGCAAAGATCGTCCAGTTCCACCGGCGGTTAATCTCCGCGGCGGCGATCTGGGCGGCGAGCACGAGTAGCCAGATGAGATAGACCTTGGGAGTCCCGAGCTCCCACAGGAAGAGCGAGTCCACAGCATTCTCCTTCGAACACGTAGCCGAGCTAATAGTTGTCGGCTATCATAATCCGAAACACTAACCTAGTGTGCGGGGTTCAACGCTGAATCCCCATCGTTCCGGGGCTCCCCACGGGCCAGCGCCAGCGCGGGCGCCCCTCGTCAATCCCTCAAGGAGGAGGACCCATGACACGCCTACCCCGTCGCACCCTCTGCACCGCAGGCCTCGCCGGGAGTGCCGCACTCCTGGGCGGCATGTACGCCTTCAGCCAGCTGAGCGGAAAGGCCACGCCCGAGGAACAGGCCTGGCACTACCCGGGCGACGACCTCATCGACGCAAACTACGACAACGGCTACTCCTCGACCTACGCGATCACGATCGACGCGCCCGCCTACGCGGTGTGGCGACTCTTCAAGCAGATTGGCGCGGAAAAGTCCGGGTCCTTCTCCTCGGAGTTCCTCGAGCGCGTCTTCGCGCGCCTGCCCTTCTTCAACTCCTACGAGATCCAGGAGGAGTTCCAGCAGCCCGACTCGATGGTGCCCGGCGACACCGCGGCCTTCGACTTCCACGGCATGTCGATGGAGTGGGCGGACGTCGTTCCCGGCAAGTACATGGTCCAGTGGGTCGACACGAAGAACCCGCCCAAGGCGCCCGGCTCCTACGCGTTCCGCTTCCCCGGGATGACGCACTTCGCGGCCGCCTGGTGCTTCTACATGGTGCCCCTGTCGGGTGGGCGCACGCGCCTGATCAACCACTGGCGCATCGGCTACGAGCCCGCCTCCCCCGCTATGAAAGCCCTGAACTGGGTGAACATCGAGTTCATCGGCGGGTGCATGACCCACCTGCAAAACCTCTACGTCAAGCGCGTCCTCGAGTTCAAGAAGAAGCAGCACCTGACGGGCCGCTTCATGCGCGGGATGCTGGGCGGGCGCTTCTTCAACTCGGGCACGCCCGCCGGGCGCTACGACGGCACTCCCCTGTTCGAGGAGACCTACACGCAGTGGTTCCGCTACGGACGGTCCGCCCCGGCCGTCGCCGAGATCCGCCCGCCTGTCACCGACGACCCCTCCTGGCCGCCGACGGGCGCGGACAGCCCGTGGGCGAGCGAAGTCGACGCCTCCTACTTCGACGGCTGGACCGAGCCAACCTTCTCCTGGGAGGAGCAGATCCGCCAGAAGATGGAACGCACCTACCTGCCCAATTGGGGCAAGGAGCAACGCTGATGGGCGCCGTCACTCCCCCGGACTACCCGACGCTCTTTTTCTTCGAGGTCGGCCAGTGGTGGGACTACGCGATGCTCCTCCTCGTCGTCGCGCTCCTCGCGGGCGCCGCATGGCTGGCCCAGCGCAACATGTGGGTGGTCCTCGCGCTCTTCGTGGTCGTGCCCATCGCCCTGACCATCTTCTGGTGGCCGCACTCGACGGCGGGGACAGCCTCGGCGGGCTGGTTCCCAATCGTGAAACAGTACTCGGCGCTGACGGGGTCCCTGTGCCTCGTCGCCCTGCAGGTCTTCCCCAAGCTGCGCCACAACCACTGGTACCTCATCATCCCGCCCGCGATCCTGGCGGTGAACATTGCCGAGGCCGTGGTGCGCGACTTCCAGTGCTACGGGATTCACGGGGTGGATCCCGCCCAGGGGATGGTCACGTGGGGCGGGCCGTGGAACATCATGAACGGCGTCGCGGGTATCTTGAACCTGCTCGCGATCTCCGGGTGGGTCGGGATCTTCGTATCCAAGGGCAAGGAGCGCGCCCTCATCTGGGGCGACCTGACGATCGGGTGGATCATCGCCTACGACCTGTGGAACCTCGCCTACGTGTACAACTGCCTGGCGGACCGGGCGTGGTATTCGGGCGTGGCGCTGTTGGCCTCGTGCACGATCCCGGCACTCATGAAGTTCGGGCGCGGCGCGTGGATCCAGTACCGCGCGTACACGCTCACCCTGTGGTCGGCGGTCGTGCTCACGTTCCCGCACTTCATGCAGGACTCGATGTTCGCCCACCGCAGCGCCCACAACCCCTGGGCGATGCTCATCCTCTCGGCGGCCGCCCTGGTGGCGAACGCGTGGGTGTTCGTCGCGCACGTGCGCACGATCGTCTCCAAGCGGCGCAACCCGCTCACGCAGGAGGTCCACGCCGACGAGGCCACCTACGCCTCGTGGGTCCGCGACCTCGCCTCCGAGGAAGACAAGGAGCTCATCGCCGCGCGCCTGGGCACGACGCCCGAGAAGGCGGGCTTCACATCCGCAAGCGACAGGTAAGTTTCTCTTCAACACGCGAGGGGCCGCGCACGAGACATCGTGCGCGGCCCCTCAGCATCTCAACCGGGGAAGGATCCCTGGCCTCGTGAGGCTTACTCCTGGAGGCGACCCGACTGATCGAACACGTAGCGCGTCCCGTCAATCCAGCGCGCCCCGGTCACCATCGCCCCGGAGGACGACAGGTAGTACCAGGATCCGCCGTCCTTCACCCAGCCGACGCTCATCGCGCCGGAGGGGGCGAAGAAATACCAGGAGGAGCCGACGCGCGCCCAGCCCGTGGCCATCGCGCCGGAGTCAGCCAGGTAGTACCAGGTGGAACCCTCGCGCATCCAGCCGGTGCGCATCGCACCCGAGGACGCCAGGTAGTACCAGGTGTCGCGCACCTTGGTCCACCCGCTGGCCATCTCGCCGCTGATGGGATCCAGGTAGTACCAGGTCCCATGCACCTTCACCCAGCCCGCAGCCTGGCCGCCGGAGGGACCGTAGTAGAACCAGTGGCCGCCCTCGCTGACCCAGCCGGTCACCATGTAGCCGCGCGCGTCGAATCGGTAGATCGCCCCGTCAATGCGCAGCTGCGTCGAGGTCGGGTACGTGCCGTCCTCGTAGCGCCACCACCAGCCAAACGCGCCGGAGACCCAGCGGCCCGAGCGGGCCTCGTCGGGGCCGACCTGGTCGGGACTGACCGTGAAGGGAACCTGGAGGGTCGCGTCGTCATCGGCGCGGGCATCGTTGTTGCGACCCATGGCCTCGACCGTGACCGTCGCGGCGCCCGCGAAGCGTCCCGTCCCATTCGGGTGGGACACGTCCACGCCGTCGGCCTGCAGCGTCACCGAGTTACCCTCGAAGGCACCGTTGCCCGTGCCGGTCGCGACCTCGCGCTCACCGACGAGGAGTCGCGCCGAGGTCACCGGACCGGTCACCGTCACACGGATGGACACGCGCCCGGCGACGCTCTCCCCCGCCAGCGGCTGCCACGTGGCGCCATCCGTCGAGTACTCGACGCTGCCGATGACGGGCTTCGCCTGATCCTTCAGCACGGCGTCCAGGGCATTGGGCAGTCCAGCACCCCGGTACTCGTGGCCCTCCATGGGCTTCAAGCGGTTCCAGTTCGCCGGATCGCCCGCCTGCTTCTTCGCCAGGGCGATGATCTGCTCAGCGTTCATCTCCGGGTGGACCTGGCGCAGCGTCGCGATGACGGCGGCCGCCAGGGGCGACGCCTGCGACGTGCCGTACAGGTTGCCGTAGGCCTTGCCATACCAGCTCGTCAGCGGAGCGTAGATCTTCGCGCCGGGGGCAGCAAAGTCGATGCTGTTCGCACCCCAGTTCGACCAGGACGTCGGCTCGAGCACGCCGGTGGCGGGGTCAGCGCCCTCAGGCAGCTGCAGGGCGGACACGGCGAGCGTGCCGCGCAGCATCGACGGCATGTAGACGCCACCCCTCACGTCGCGCTCGAACGCACCCCACGTGTCGCCCGGCGACGAATCGTCGGTGGCAGGCAGGTTATCCAGGTCCGTCGTCCAGTTGCCGGCAGCCACCACATTGATGACGTCCTTCGAGGTCGCGTAGTCGACCGCGCGCTGCACGGCCTCCAGGCCGGCGGCCTGCTCGGGGTCGTTCGGCATCCAGTACTTCCACGGGTTGACGTAGTACGAGCCGTTGGTCACGGAAACGCCGTGGTCGGCGGCCCACACGAAGCCGCACGCGATGTACTCGGGATAGAAAAAACCACCGTTGCGCGAGGCCACGTTGATCGCGGCGATGCGCAGGGTCGGGTTCACGCCATCCACGCCCACGCCGTCGTGCTTCGCGGCGATCGAGCCGGCCACGTGCGTGCCGTGGGTCGCGTCGTCCCAGCGCCACGCGGCGGGGTCGCGGTTGGGCACGCCGTTGACGTTGCAGGCCACGGACTTGCCGTAGTCGACCTGTCCGGCCAGGTCCGGCACGGTGTCATCCACGGACTGGTCCATAATGCCCACTGTCACGGGGGCGCGCATGACGTCCACGTCCTGCGCCTCGAGGGCGTGCAGGGCCTGAAGGTGCCATCCGTTGCCCGTCTGCGGGTCCGGGGTCAGGGTCGCATCCTGATCGCTCTGAGCTCCCTGAGCCCCCTGCGCTCCCTCGGAGCGGGGTGCGGCCGCGAGCGCAGCGTCCGCCGCAACTCGGGTCTCGTAGGGAACGGGAACCACGGCCTCGTTGCCACCGACGGGTGCCTGGCGGGTCGGGCCGATCGAGTCGTAGCTGATGCCTTCCTTCACGAGCGCGGCGCCCAGGTCGGGCGAGAAGGTGGGCGAGGCCGCCTGCACGAAGAACGTGCCGAAAGCCGGGTACTGGGACAGGACCAGGCCACCCAGGAACGAGGCCTGGGCCGCGGCGCGCTGGAAGGTGGCGTTATCGGTGCCCTTGGGCAGGTTGACCGCGTAGTTGGCGGGCAGCTGCTCGGCGGCGCGCGCGGGGGCGGTGATGCCAGCCTTGGCGGGACCAGCGGGCGCGGGCGTCGTGTCGGGCGCGGGCGTCGGCTGCGCCGCGGCGTTCGGGTCGCGCGAGACGGTGAAGACGGCCTCGCGGCCCGTGTCGTCGTCGGCCTGGCGGTCGAAGTTGATACCGGTGGCGCTCACCTGGACGCGCGCGGTCACCGATTCGGTGCCCTCGGGCAGGAGTGAGGAGAGGTCAACGTTTTCAGCGGACACGCCGACGGCTGAGTCACCGTACTTGCCCGAACCATCGCGGTCGACGCTGGTCAGGGAGGCGACATCCATGTGCAGGTGGCTGATCGGCGCGTTGGCCTCGGCGTAGAAGGTGACGGGGCCAGCGGGCAGGGTCGCGCCATCCAGGTCCTTCCATTCACCCCTGCCGACCCGGTACTGGAGGGTCGTGACGGTGGGCTGGGGCTGGTCGCGACGCATGGTGGTCAGCGCGTTGATGAAACCGTAGCCGCGGTATTCCTTGCCGTCCTCGGGCTCCTGCAGGCGCGTGTATTCCATGGCGGCCTGCTTGCGCATAAGGTCGGTGATCTGCTTGCCCTGGAAGTCGGGGTGGATCGACTTAATGAGCGCGGCAATGCCCGTCAGGTGGGGTGCGGCCATCGAGGTGCCGCTGGTCTTGGCGTAGCCGGATGCGAAGATCGCCGTGGGCACGGTCGAGTAAATGTCCTCGCCCGGCGCGGTGAAGTCGACGCTCTTTCCGTAGTTGGAGAAGTCGGCGCGCTTGAGGTTCGACCATTCGGGCTTGGTCTCGACGTTGGTACGCGTGGCGGCGCTGACCTGGCTGACGCCCTCGACCATGGCGGGGACCTTCACGCCGTCCTTCACAGGGCGGTCCTTGATCGGGGTGTCGAGGTCGGTCGGTGATCCACTGTCGGTCGTGACGTTGTCGTTGTCCATGCCGTCGTTGCCCGCCGAGGCGATGACGGCCAGACCCTGACTCTGCACGTAGGCGATGGCGCGTGTCGCTGCCTCGAGGCCTGCGGCCTGCTCGGGGTCGCTGGGGCTCCAGTAGACCCACGGGTCCATCGAGTAGGAGTTGTTGACGATGTCGACACCGTGGCTGGCGGCCCACATGAAGCCGCAGGTCACGTACTCGGGGTACATGAGCTGCTCGCTGTTCGCGGCCTTGATGGACACGAGGGTCGAGGTCGGGGCGATGCCGTCGATGCCGATACCATTGTGGTTGGCGGCAATAATGCCCGCGACGTGCGTGCCGTGGAAGTAGTCGTCACGCCAGGAACCGTAGGCCTGGGAGGCGATGCCGTTGTGCGCGCACGAGACCGACCGTGAGGTGTCGACGCGTCCCACGAGGTCGGGGTGCGTGTCGTCGATACCCGTGTCGATGACGCCGACGGTGACGGGTGCGTGCGCAATCGGAACGGCGGCAGCATCAGCGGCGCTCATCGCCTGAGCACCCCAGTTGACGATCTCCTCGGGCGTATCGGCCTCGGTCGCGCTCTCGCCGCGCAGGGAAGCCGGGCCACCCGACTGGGCGCCGGACTGGGCCCCCGACTGGCTTCCGGAGTGCGCGGGGTCCGCGTCCCCGGACTGTGGTCCAGGCTGCGGGTCGGGAGCGGCCTGACGCTCACCCTCGGGCACGGGGGCGACGCGCGTCGGACCCACCGAATGCACAGAAATACCAGCCTTCGCCAGGGCTTGGGCCAGGTCCGGCGCGAACGAGGCCGACTCGCTTTGAGCGAAGAACGTTCCGATCTGCGGGTACGAGGCCAGGGCGACGCCCCCGGCGGACGCAACCAGCGAGGTCGCGCGCGCGAGATCTTCGGCGCTGGCCTGCGGGCTCAGGTTAATCGCGTAGTTCATCAGGCCGGCGCTCGCGCGGGCAGGCGCGATGAGGCCGGTGTGGTCGTTGGCCCGGGTGGGTGGGGCGGTCGCTGTGGCCACGCCCATGGACAGGGCGAGGGCAGCGACGAGCCCGATGCGTGCAACATTGCGGCGCATGGTTCCTCGACTTTCGGTTGTGGGTCTGGCGAGTACGGCGATGTACTCATCAGAACTATCATGCTTTAGTTTGTCACTCGCCACAATTTAGCGTCGCTTAACTCCGCCAACACCTCGATAAATGCGAGAATTCCGGGTCAGCACTCTCCCACGCGCACGCGCTCGGGAGCCATGACAAAACTGCCCCCGAGCCGCAACAAAGCGGGGCCGGGCACCCGCAGATGCCCGGCCCCACCGCGACGATTCACCGCCGCCGGTTAGCGCATGCGCCCGTCCGGCCCGAAGGTGTAGGCCACTCCGTTCACCTGCTGGCTACCGGCGACCATCGCACCCGTCGCGGGATCCAAGTAGTACCAGGAACTGCCCTCATGCAGCCAGCCGATCGCCATCGCGCCGGAGGGCGTGAGGTAGTACCAGGCGGCCCCATCCTGAACCCAGCCGGTCACCATCGCACCCGACGCTCCCAGGTAGTACCACGTGCCATCCACGAACACCCACCCCGTCTCCATCGCACCCGAGGCGGGATCCAGGTAGTACCAGGTGCCGTTCACGTTGGCCCAACCCGATGCCTGCGCGCCCGAAGCACCGTGGTAGAACCACTGGCCACCCTCACAGGCCCAGCCGGTCACCATGTAGCCGCGCGCGTCGAAACGGTAGGTCGCCCCGTCGATCTGAGCGCTCGTCGAAGCCGGGTAGCTGCCGTCCTCGTAGCGGTACCACCAGCCGACCGCGTCCTTCACCCACGCGCCAGCCTTGGCCTCGTCAATCTGATCCACGCCGGACGTCACCGCATCGAGCGCATCAAGGAAGCCGTAACCGCGATACTCCCGACCGTCGATGGGCGCGTTGAGGCGCCCGTAATTGGCCGCCGCCTGCTTCTTCATGAGGTCGATGACCTGCGCGCCGGACAGCTCAGGGTGCACCGACTTGATGAGGGCCGCGATGCCCGACACGTGCGGCGTCGCCATAGACGTGCCGTCGGCGACCGCATAACCGCTCGGATAGAACAGCAGGGGAACCGTGGAGTAAATCTGGTCGCCCGGAGCGGCGAAATCGATCGTGTTGCCATAGTTGGAGAACTCGGCACGACCGAGGGACAGTCCGGGCTTCACGTTGTACGCCTGACCGACCGCGCTCACCTGCGCAACACCATCAAGCATGGAAGGAACACGGATACCGCCATTCACGGCCCTGTTCTTCGTCGGCGTCGGCACGTCGGTCGGAGACCCGTTGTCGACCGTCGGATGATCAATATCGACGCCCTCGTTACCGGCCGCAGCGATCACGGCCAAACCTTTACCCTGCGCATACTTGATCGATCGGGTGGCCGCCTCGAGGCCCGCCGCCTGCTCTGGATCAGTCGGGCACCAGTAGACCCACGGATCCATCGAGTACGAGTTGTTCACGACATCAACCCCATGGCTCGCAGCCCACATGAACGCACACGTCACATACTCGGGGTAGATGAGACGATTATCGTTCGTCGCCTCAATGGCAACAATGCTCGCCTCCGGAGCGATTCCGTCGATACCAATATCGTTGTGATTGGCCGCAATAATACCCGCGACATGCGTGCCGTGATAGAACTCGTCACGCCACCCGTAAAAATCCTGAGTCGCAACACCATTGACCGAACACTTCACGGAACGCGAGGTATCAACGCGCCCCTCCAAATCCGGATGAGTGTCCTCAACGCCAGAATCAACGACGGCGACGGTCACCGGGGCACGCTTGACGTTCACGGCCTCGGCCTCGCGCGCATGCATAGCGACCGCACCCCAGTTGAAAACCTCCTCGTTTGCACCAGCGGGGGCGGCGCTCGCACTCTCCTCACGCATGGAGGTCAGCCCGCCTGCCGCGCCGGACTGCGGGGCCTCGTCCTTCTTGTCTGTGGGCAGCTCGACGCGCTCGTAGTACAGGACGGGAGCCACGCGGGTGGGTCCAATCGAGTGAATCGCGATGCCTGCCTGCCGCATGGCTGCGGCCAGGTCGGGCGCGAACGAGGGCGTGGCGCTCTGCGCGAAGAAAGTCCCAATCTCGGGGTACGAGGCCAGGGCAGCACCGCCCGCTCCAGGGACGAGGGCGAGGGCTCGGTCGAGGTCCTCGGGATCGGTGCCCGCGAGGTTGATCGCGTAGTTCATCTCCTCATTGTCGGCGCGAGGCGCAGAGACGAGGCCGGGCTCCTCGGCTCGCGCGGAGGGAGCGTTCACCGCGGCCACGCCCATGGACAGGGCGAGGGCAGCGACGAGACCGATGCGTGCGGCGATGCGGCGCATGTTTCCTCGACTTTCGTTTGTCACTGTCAGGATTTCGGCTGCATTGGCAGCTGCACCCATCATCCTAGAGTTTGCCAGTAACAACAAAACCTAGGCTTACCTAAGCTCGACTCCTCACTGTGCGACTCCTCCCCCAATTTCGCATGCAATTCCCCTGGCCCCAATTTTCGAAACCCCCGAAAAACCGCAGAATACCAACGATCCGATTTCAACTCTTGAAATACTCACGTGGGAATTGCATGCGAAATTTGGGGGAATGTGGTCCGGAGGGGCACGAAACGGGGAGCACACGAGCGGGAGCACATGGCACACCGGGAGCACATGGCACACCAGGAGCACAAAACGGGGAGCACCCGCAGGTACTCCCCGTCTCGCACTCTGTTTACCCCAGGCCGACGTTTACTCCAAACCGGCGTCGAGGGCCAGCAGATGATCCACCGTCTGCGGGCGGATGAACCAGCGGGCGGCCCCATCCTCGACCGCAAGAACGCCGGGCTTCGTCAGCATGTTGTAGTTCGAGGCCATCGAGTAGCCGTACGCGCCGACGGCGGGAACGGCCAGGAGATCACCGCCCGCGATGTCGGCCGGCAGGTCGATGTCGCGGATGATGATGTCGCCGCTCTCGCAGTGCCTGCCGACGATGCGGCAGCGCACCAGGGACGAGGCATCGGCCGGGTCTCGGTTCGCGAGCGTCGCCGTGTAGACCGCGTCGTAGAGAACCGGGCGGATGTTATCCGACATACCGCCGTCGATCGCCACGTAGCGGCGCACTCCCCCATCTTCCAACGAGACGTCCTTGACGACGCCGACGCGGTAGAGCATGACCATCGAGGGACCCGCGATGGACCGGCCCGGTTCGACGGACACATGCGGGATCGGCAAGCCGTGGTGGGCGCAGCGCTCGCGCACGACCCCCGCCAGGGCGCGGGCGACCTCGACCGGCGAGGTCGGGACCGGATCCTGGCCTGTGTAGGCAATGCCGACGCCGCCACCCAGGTCGATCGCGGGAACGTCCAAGTCAAGCTCGGCCTTCACGCGCGCCGCAAAGTCGACGACGATGCGCGCGGCCTCAGCGAAGGCCTCGGTCCCGAAAATCTGGGAGCCGATGTGGCTGTGAAGCCCACGGAAGTCCAGGTGAGGCGCGTCCTTGATGGCGGCCACGGCCTCGTACGCCTGGCCGGTGGCCAAGGACAGGCCGAACTTCTGGTCCTCGTGGGCGGTCGCGATGTACTCGTTGCCGCCCGCGTGGATGCCGGACTTCAGGCGCACCATGACGGGCGCGACGACGCCGAGGTCGGTGGCGATGCGCTCGATCTGGTGGACCTCATCCATCGAGTCGATGAAGATGCGATGAATGCCAGCCTCGAGGGCGAGGCGAATCTCCGCGTCCGACTTGTTGTTGCCGTGCAGGCCGATGCGCGAGGGGTCCACGCCGGCGCGCAGGGCCAGGCTCAGCTCTCCGAGCGAGGCGGTGTCGATCCCCAGGCCCTCAGCCGCGACCAGGCGTGCGACGTCAGCGCTCAGGAAGGCCTTGCCGGCGTAGAAGGCGTCTCCGCCGTTCATGCCGTAGCCGTCCCAGAATTCCTCGGCCATCGCGCTCGCCCACACGCGGGCGCGGCCGCGCATGGCCTCAACGTCAAGCACGAAGGTGGGCGTGCCGAAGTCGGCGGCGACACTGGTCAGATCGACGCCTCCCACGCGCAGCACGCCGCCCTCCCGGCTCGCACTCCACGGCCACAGGTCCGGGCGCTCATCGGGAGTCGGACAGGTGAGGGCAGCGACGTTTTCCGTCTCGCTCACCGACTCACATCCTCTCGGGGGCGCTCACGCCAAGGAGGCCGAGGCCGGTGCGCAGCACCTGGGTAACCGCGTCGTTCAGCCAGAGGCGGGCGACGTGGCCGGGCTCGATCGGGTCGTCGCCGCGAGGCGTCACGCGGCACTGGCCGTACCAGGCGTGATAAGTCGCGGCCAGGGACTCCAGGTAACGGGCGATGCGGTGGGGCTCGCGCAGCTCGGTCGCCTGCGCGACCTGCGCGGGGAACTGGGCGAGGGCGGCCAGCAGCGCCTCGTCGGCCTCAGAGTCGAGGGCGGCCGGGTCGAAGCCGGCGTCGCGGGTGACGCCATGCTCGGCGGCATTGCGAGCGACGTTGCAGGTGCGCACGTGCGCGTACTGCACGTAGTAGACCGGGTTGTCATTCGAGTGCTGCGAGAGCAGATTCAGGTCAATATCGACCTGAGTATCCATCGACACGCGCACGAGGGCGTAACGCGCGGCATCCACGCCCACAGCATCGACAAGGTCATCGAGGGTGACGATCGTGCCGGCGCGCTTAGACATGCGCATAGGCTCGCCGTCCTTCACCAGGTTGACGAGCTGGCCGATGAGGATCTGCAGGTTCTCGCCCGGCTTGTCGCCGAACGCGGCACACATCGCCATCATGCGGCCGATGTAGCCGTGGTGGTCGGCGCCCAGCAAGTAGATGGCAGCGTCCGCGCCACGCTCGCGCTTGTTGAGGTAGTAGGCGACGTCGCCCGCGAAGTACGCGGCCTGGCCGTCCGACTTGATGAGGACGCGGTCCTTGTCATCGCCGTAGGTGGTCGTGCGCAGCCACACCGCGCCCCCCTCGTCGAAGATTTCGCCGCGCTCACGCAGGCGCTCAATCGCATCGGCGACCGCACCGGACGTGTGCAGCGAATCCTCGTGGAAGAACACGTCAAAGTCGGCGCGGAAGGAGTGCAGGCGCTCCTTGATCTCCGCGAACATCAGCTCGACGCCGCGAGCGCGGAAGACCTCAATGGCCTCTTCCTCGGGCAGGGTGATCGGGTCAGGCTCGCCGGCCGCGCGCGCGTCGGCGCGCACCTGGTCGGCGATGTCGGCGATGTACTGGCCGCCGTAGCCGTCCTCGGGAACCTCACGCCCCATCGCGCGGGCGTACAGAGAGTGGGAGAAGCGGTCGATCTGCGAGCCGTGATCATTGAAGTAGTACTCGCGCGTCACGGCGGCGCCGGAGGCAGCCATGAGGCGAGCCAGGGAGTCACCGACGGCGGCCCAGCGGGCACCACCCAGGTGCACGGGGCCCGTCGGGTTCGCAGACACGTACTCAAGGTTGATCGAGCGACCCGCCAGAGTCTCATTGCGCCCGTACGAGGCGCCAACCTCGACGATCGTGCGCGCCAGCTCGCCAGCAGCACCCGCGCCCAGGCGGATGTTGATGAAGCCGGGGCCCGCGACCTCGACGGACTCAATGCCATCGGCTGCGGAGAGATCATCGGCGAGGATCTGCGCGAACTCGCGCGGCGCCATGCCAGCCTTCTTGCCGAGCTGCATCGCGACGTTGGTCGCCCAATCGCCGTGCTCGCGCACGCGCGGACGCTCCACGGTCACGGGGTCGGGGACCAGCGAGGGATCGATCGAAATGCGACCGGCGGCGGCAGCGTCCAGCAGGGTCGCGCGGATGAGAGTAGCAAGTTCTTCTGGAGTCACCCCTTTAGACTACGGGGTCTGTGCACCTATCCGCGAACTCTCCCCGGCCTCGTGGATGAAAACCTGGCCACATACGCGTCCCATGCGCCACTCTCCCACCCCAGGTAGTGAACAACCCGAGTAATGTTTCGGGTAGCCGAAGTATTTCCGTCAGCAGTGAGGATTTCCCGTGACCAGCACGGACACCGAGCACCACCACAAGCTCATCCCCCTCCTCGGCCCCGCCTTCGTCGCGGCCGTCGCCTATGTCGACCCCGGAAACGTCGCCGCCAACATCACCGCGGGCGCACGCTACGGGTACCTGCTCGTGTGGGTCCTTGTGGCCTCGAACATCTTCGCGATGGTCATCCAATACCTCTCCGCCAAGCTCGGCCTCGTCACCGGACAATCCCTACCCTCCCTCCTCGGCGCGCGCATGCCCAAAGCCGGGCGCATCGCCTTCTGGATCCAGGCTGAAATCGTCGCCGCAGCAACCGACCTCGCTGAGGTTATCGGCGGCGCACTCGCCCTCCACCTCCTCTTCGGGATCTCACTCCTATGGGGCGGCGTCATCATCGGCATCGTCTCCATGAGCCTCCTCCTCGTCCAGGGCGGCGGACGACAGCGCCAATTCGAGACGATCATCGTCGGGCTACTGATCATCATCACCCTCGGCTTCCTCGCGGGCCTCTTCGTCGCCCCTCCCAGCCCCTCGGGCATGCTCGGCGGACTCATCCCCCGCTTCCAGGGCACCGACTCGGTCCTCGTGGCCGCCTCCATGCTGGGCGCAACCGTCATGCCGCACGCGGTCTACCTGCACTCCTCGCTCGTCAACGACCACGACGCCGACGAACTCGGCCCCTCCACCGGCGACGCCCGCCACTCCTCGGGACACCTCTCGCGACTCCTGCGCGCGACCCGCATCGACATCTACTGGGCACTGAGCATCGCGGGTCTGGTCAACATCGGCCTGCTCCTTCTGGCCGCCGCAGCCCTGGCCGGACAGAGCGGCACCGACACGATTGAGGGCGCGCACACGGCAATCTCCTCCACGCTCGGACCCATCGTCGGCACTGTCTTCGCGGTCGGCCTGCTCGCTTCCGGCCTCGCCTCCACGTCGGTAGGCGCCTACGCAGGCTCCGAAATCATGAACGGCCTACTCCACATTCGCGTCCCCATCCTCGTGCGCCGTCTCGTGTCCCTCATTCCCGCGCTCATCATCCTGGGCGCCGGCGCCGAACCCACGTGGGCGCTCGTCGTCTCGCAGGTCGCCCTGTCATTCGGCATCCCCTTCGCGATCATCCCACTCATGCGCCTGACCGCAAACCGTGAGGTCATGGGCAACTACGTCAACAATCGCCCCCTGCGTGTCACAGGTTTCCTCATCGCAGCCGTCATCGTCGCCCTCAACCTGTTCCTGGTGTACCTCACCCTCACCGGCCAGGGGTAAGGGACGAGGCCGGGGCTGGGGGCCCACTGTGCGGGGTGGCCCGCTGCACGGGCAGGGTGCAGGTCGAACGCAGGCCGGGGCGCGGACATATCCGCCCCCGCACGGCCCCACAGACAGGTGCGGTACAAAACTCTCCCCGTACACGGTGCGCATGGCCACAACCGGTACAAAACTCTCCCAGCACAGCCAAAAACACCCATTTCAGCCCATTCGCCGCGAGCAGGGAGAACTTTCCCCCGCAGACCACCACCCACCAGCCACGCAGCGCACACTCCCCGGTACAAAACTCTCCGGGCAACCCCCGCCTCAAGGCCACAACCGGTACAAAACTCCCCCAGCACTCACCCATGTGGACGCCAGCACCCAAAGTCGCATGCAATTCCATAAACACCCGGATCCGCGCGTACTCAAAAACGTTGGAATCTCAAGGATCTGTCATCACGGCCCGAAGGACTCACTGGGGAATTGCAAGCGAGACTGCCGGGCATGCAGATAAACGGCACACAAAGCGGGGCCGGTGATCATTCACCGGCCCCGCCTCGTATGTGTCAGCGCGGATGCGAGCGACTATCAGGCGCGCACGGAACGCTCGTAGTCCTTCATCAGGTCGATGCGGCGCTGGTGACGCTCGTCGCCGCTGAAGGGCGTCTCGAGGAACGCATCAATAAGAGCGATAGCCTCTTCCTCGGTGTGCTGGCGGGCGCCGACCGCAATGACGTTCGCATCGTTATGCTCGCGAGCCAGACGCGCGGTCGCATCAGACCACACGAGGGCGGCGCGCACGCCTTCCACGCAGTTGGCGGCCATCTGCTCACCATTGCCGGAGCCACCGATGACGATGCCGAGGCTACCCGGCTCGCCGACGACAGCCTTAGCTGCCTCAATGCAGAACGGCGGGTAGTCATCGAGCGCATCATAGGCGTGAGCACCATGGTCAACGACGTCGTGACCAGCCTCGCGCAGGTGGGCGACAACCTTTTCCTTGAGTTCGAAACCGGCGTGATCGGTGCCGATATGAACGCGCATGGGATCCTCCTGGAGAGTTCTCAAACAAGCAACGCCCACTAGTATGGCACATATCACCGTCCCGCGTGGATGTATGAAACCCTGCTAAACTGACCAAGCTGCCCCGATAGCTCAGCGGATAGAGCGCTTGCCTCCGGTGCAAGAGGTCGCAGGTTCGAGTCCTGTTCGGGGCGCCACGCATACCCACGCATACCCACTCGCGCCCACACACACCCGGCGGCCACCAATGCCGCGTTCAACCCAACGGAAACCCGCGAGCGCGCACGCGCCCCGGCCTCGTCGATAAGGCCACTCCCACCTGCCGGAACACTCCGCACCCCACTCCCCTACCCCATAAAATGGTGAGCGTATCTATCGTCAACCAAGGACTGGCCGATGACCTACCCCTGGTGGAGCCTCCTCCCCTTCGTTGTGATGCTCGCGTGCATCGCGCTCTTGCCTATCATCCCGAAGACCTCGCACTGGTGGGAAAAGGAATCCTCCCAGCTGACCGTCGCGCTGGCCCTGGGCGTGCCCACCACGATCTGGATGTTCATGAAGGCGGGCACGGGCCCGCTCATTTCCACGGGCGTGGAATACGTCCAGTTCATCGCCCTGCTCTTCGCGCTGTTCGTGGTGTCCGGCGGCATTCACCTGGCCGGCGACATTAAGGCGACTCCGCGTAACAACACGATCTTCCTGGCAATCGGCGGCCTGTTGGCGTCGTTTATTGGGACCACGGGCGCGGCCATGCTGCTGATCCGCCCGCTCCTGGAGACGAATAAGGAACGTAAGCACCGCGTGCACACGGTCCTGTTCACGATCTTCATTGTGGCGAACTGTGGCGGCATACTGACTCCGCTCGGCGACCCGCCATTGTTCCTCGGTTATCTGCACGGCGTGCCGTTCTCGTGGACGTTCGCGCTGTGGAAGGAGTGGCTGTTTACTCTGGCGCTGTTGCTCCTCACCTACTACTCGATTGACCGCGTGCGTTACGCCTCCGAGGACACGGCCTCCATCGAGTCCGATGACCGCGACGTGCAGCCCCTGCGCCTGCACGGCACAATCAATCTGCTGTTCTTCGCGATCATCATCCTGTCTGTCGCCTTCGCTCCGTCCTGGGATGGCGAGGCGCTGGCGGAGGGCCACTTCGAGTCGTGGGTTGACCTGGTGCCGTGGCGCGAGATCATCATGTTCACGGTCGCGGGCCTGTCCTACAAGCTCTCGGATAAGAAGGTGCGCTTCGAGGAGAACGCCTTCACGTGGGCTCCGATCATGGAGGTCGCGACCCTGTTCATCGGCATCTTCTCGACGATGGCGCCGGCGCTGCGCTACCTGGAGCAGATCGCCCCGTCGCTGCCGCTGACCCGCATGACGTACTTCGTGTTCACGGGCGGCCTGTCCTCGGTCCTGGATAACGCTCCGACGTACATGACGTTCTTCGAGATGGCGAAGGCGTCCGGCGGCGAGGGCACCCTGATCGCCGGAGTGCCCGAGTACTACCTGATTCCGATTTCGCTGGGTGCCGTGTTCTGTGGCGCGATCACGTACATCGGCAACGGCCCGAACTTCATGGTCAAGTCGGTCGCCGAGGCCGACGGCGTGCCCATGCCGTCGTTTGGCCGCTACGTGGGCTACGCGTTCACGCTCCTGGTGCCCGTCCTGGCCGCCATGGCGATGATTTTCGTCGGCGAGTCGTGGCTGGTTCGAGGCCTGGGCATCGCTCTGGCGCTCGGCTTGGCGTTCCTCTCGCTCGTGCGCATCCGCCGCGCGGGCCTGGACGAGGCCGTCGCCGACTTCACGGGGAACGAGTGAGTCAGTGGTTTTGACGGATGCGGGGGGCGGAGCCAGGCGGCTCCGCCCCCCCCTCGTTTTTTGCTGAAACTTTAAGATTCTAGAGGAACCTAATCTCTTCAATGAGGACTTGACGATCACTTTAACGGAGGGCTATCCTGATCTGTTACTGCTGACCGAGTCGTAAGGGGAGACAGTTGTCCGGTGGAATCGTATGGGACGCGACCGCGGTGTCACGTGCCATCAACATCCTGGAGTACTCGAGCGAGAGAGTCGCCTCTGAAACTCTCGAAGCACCTAGTGGCGCTGGGAGCAATGAAGCGGATCTGACAGCGAAGATCGAGAGGATCAATCGTGTTATACAGAAGGCATCTTTTTGTTCTTTTTCTATCGCTCGCGGACTGACCGCAGCATCCGAGAATTTTGCAACCACCGATAATCAGGAAGCTGCCAGTCTTCAGTCAACAGGAGAATATCTGCGCGCCAGGGGGCCACGATGAGTACCGATGAAGATACACGCCAACACGGAGCATGGTTTTCCATGCCTTTCCCGATTAACGTCGACAATCTCTTCACGTTCAAGGATCAATGCGAACAAGCTTCCGGCGCATTGCATACCGCAGACGGAGATACAGTGCGCGCTTCCTCCATTGTCGGCCAGCAGGAGGCACCTCTTGTCGACCCATGTCAGCACGATTTATAAATCGCATCGGCCGTGTGTGAAGAAATCTCCAACGATCTGAAAGCACTCACGAACGCTGTATCCGAACTCGCCTGGTCGATGAAGTCAGTACGTGAGGAGTACAAGGGAATCGCGCAGAAAGCCCAAGACTGTGGTCTAATCGTCGAAGGCGACACAGTGACCCTATTCGATGAGTCGGACGATGACCTTGTCCATAGTTTTAATGAGCTGCAAGCGCAAGCTGAGGTCCAGCGGTTGAATTATGAACGTGCCGAGCACGTGTTTTCACTTGCGTTAGATAGTCTCAAAGTGGACGCCTATGAGCAATGGATTGAGCCCGTTTTCAACGGACTCAAAAGTCAGTTCGTTTTGGACGATGAGCACCCATATGCCAATTTACTTCCCTACACAATGGGAGCCACCGATCTTCTCGGTCAGGCTGCATCCGCGGCCACGATTCAGTTCAACAAGAGAGTCTACCAGCCGCCTGCAGAATTTTTCGCCAAGGGCGACCTATCGAACTGGAAGTTCATACCGACAGGAACACAGGTAACGGAACCCGTTGGAACACGAACGATAGCCCCGGTCTTGGGAAAGGCCGGAAAGGTTGCCGGCGTGGCGGGGGCGGTCGTCGACGGCGGCATCACCGCCTACGACACGTACCAAATCGATACCGAGCAGCACCCCGAATGGAGCGAGGGCCACAAGGTAGCACGAGCGGGCGTGAAAGGCACTGTGACAGGGGGAGCTACTTGGGCAGGCGCCTGGCTAGGAGCCAAAGGCGGTGCCGCCATCGGCGCTGCTGTCTCGGGGCCTTTCGCCCCCGTTGGCGCGGTCGTCGGCGGCCTAGTCGGCGGCGTCATCGGCGGGGTGGCCGGCCATTACTTTGGCGAAATGACAGGTGACGCAATCAATAACGCGACACTCAATTAACAATGGACAATTGCATGAACGAGAACATTACACTGGCTATTATCGGAATCGGAATGGGATTCTTCGGAGCGGCGGTGTGGTACGCCGAGATGTTCACAGACTCAAAGGCTGCGAACCTGTGGCGCCGAATGAACGACAAAGGAAGAATCAGTAGAAATTATGCTGCTATCGGAGCACCCGCATTTGCATGCATTTTTCTTCTCGGCGGCATCCTAGGATTGATCAATTATTTTCAACTACCGGGGATTTTGTCGCGCATTGCCGCCATTTCAATCCTAGTATTTCTGTCTTTCTTCCTCATTGGCCTTCTGCCCATCAAGTTTCCCCGGTGGGTCTACGCCGATTGGCAGTACGCCAAGCGCCATGGGCTCTTAGACGACGATGGCAACATCGATCGGGAGGCGTACGAGAAACATGCTGGCAGGAAGGAATTCTGGTGAACGAACAGGTAACAATGACCCTTGCCTCGGGATGGAGATTCCTGACCCCTGAGGAATACGCACAGCTCAGCCCCCTGGCAGATGATCCCAGCGCCGTCTCGTCGCCATCAATAAGACGAAAGACGAGGGAAACGTTCCGACCTTCGTGGTCACCGGCGGGAAGCTCACCACCGACGCGAGCGAGGATGAGATCTACGCGGATAGCGTCAGGCAGGTGGGGGAAGCGCTGCCCGGATTCCACCTCATTGACGACTTCGCCTGGCCGCTCGCCCCGAACGGTGCCCGATGGCGGACAGGCGTCTACATTCTCGACAATGTCTCACTGACGCTCAGTCAGCTCGCCTGGATCACGCACGCCCCGTACGCCGGGCCAGGCTCGGCCCAGCGTTTCCTGTGGACAGCAACGTGTACGTGCCCCAGCAACGACTTCCCAACGATCATCGATGATTTCATCACGATGGTCCAAACACTGGAGGTGCCATCATGAGCACCTACACCGCTGAACCGGACACCTCGGATCAGCTCATCGTCACCGTCGAGCAGGCCGATGCCCTGCTCGAGATGATCGCGAGCAACGAGAAGGCAAACCGCATATCAAGCGCCGCTCTGACCAGTGGCTTGGCCGCGCAGGGACTTGCCGGCGCCAACGGCTTGGCCGGCGACGCCGCACGCATTCTCGAGCCGGTGCGCACAGCCCACACCCGCATCTGTATCCGCACCGTATCCCCCCCCATGCCAGGTGCCGTGCGCGACTGGAAGATCTGGCCCACAGCACCTCGCTCAGTCATCATGCGCTCCGACGTGGACGGCGTACACTTCAGCCAGGTCGATTTCTGCGAGGTCCCCCATATCCTAGCCTTAGCCTCCCTGCTGCACGCCGGCCCTACCATCCACGACGGGCCTCCTTACATTCCCGCGGATTTCGTCGCTGCGATTCGTTCCCTGGATGCACAGCGCGCTCAGGATGTACTCAACAATCTCGTGACATATGGTCCCGCAAAGTCGCACTTCGCCCAGGACTGCCTCTCAGGCCGCTGGAGCGTCGTGACCTCCGTACGCGAGCAGATACGACGTCGACAATGGCAGACGGGGCCACACTTCGGCTGCTTCGTCACCGACCACATGCACGCACAAATCCACGCGCCGCTCGACGACAATGCTCTCGCACGAATGCCGTCTCACCCGGTGCTGGATGCGCCTCCACGCGCAGCGATCTGGGCAATGCTGATGGGGCTACTCACGCGCTAGATCTGCCCGTCGTGCGCCGACTAGCTGCTGTCAACACGCAGGGCTCCACCATGAGTCGGATTCATCAACAGATCATCGCACTGTCGCTCGTGCACATCCGCCGCGCGGGCCTGGACGAGGCCGTGGCCGACTTCAGCGGCAACGAGTGAGCCAGCGGTCCTGACAACACGCGTCGTGGGGGCGGAGCCAAGCGGCTCCGCCCCCACGCTGTGTAGTGTCAGACCCTAGGGAGAGTCTTCCTTGTCTTCCTCTTCGCCGGTTTCCCCCTCGTTTCCCTCGTCGGGCCACTGTTCACTGAGGGGATCGGGGTAGGTGGGATACCAGTCGGCAGGATAGCGGATCGGTAACAGGCCGCCGACCATGACGATCCCGGCGACGATCTCGAGGGCAGTGAGCCCGAAAAGCGCCCGTGGCGAGGCACCGTAGTAGGCCACTACCTTGATGAAGGCGGCGAGGTAGCACAGGCACAGAAACGCCGGGATGCAAATCGCGCGCACATTCTTGGAGACCTGGCTGTTGATGTTCGCGTTGCGCTAGGCGACGCCGATTCGGCCGGTTGAGTTCGTCTCCACCCACAGGATGGCAGCGAGCAAGATCCACAGGCCGAAGAGGCACAACGATGTGACGATGCTGTCTTGCATGGGCCCCTTTCGTGTCTCTACTCATGTGGGTTGTCGGACCAGTGTGAGGGCGCATGGGGCTGTGGCCTGGCATTGCCAGAGCTTCCAGGGCCTCCCAATGGCGAACGAGGACGCGTTAACGGGTGCGCACCCGCCGGTGCGCGCCCGCCAATCCAAGTAATAACCTCAGTCCCTGGGGCCCGAAAAAGAACCGGGGGCCGGAGGCTGGGTCCACAGACCGCGAGCCTCCAGGAAGTCGCGCAGGAAGATGGGGCGGTCGGTGATGATGCCGTCGACGCCGACCTCGAGGAGGCGCAGCACGTCGGCCACCGTGTTGATGGTCCACACGTGTACGGCGAGGCCCAGCGTGTGGGCCGTCGCCACGAAACGCTCGTCCACGACGCGCACCGGACCCTGGCGCATGGGAACCTGGGCGGCGATCGCGCCCTGGCGAGGGCCGGGCACGTGCCACCAGGCGGGGTTCGTGGCGCTCTTTGCGGCGCCCACCAGGCGCACGACGGCCTCGGTGCCCAGCGATGTCGCCACGGCGCGCGCCGGATCGGACGCGGCGCGGTCGCGCACGGCGCGTAGGCGCGGCTCGGAGAAGGAAGCCACCAAAACCCGATTCGCTGCCCCGTGGGCGGCGATCACGTCCAGGAGCGGCCCCTCGACACCGGGTTCCTTGGCGTCAATGTTGACGTACATGTCGGGGAACGCCTCGAGGACCTGGGCGAGCAGCGGCATCTGCTCGCCGCTGTCGCGGTGGCGCAGCCGGGACAGGTCCCGCCAGGTCATCTGCGAGATGCGACCGGTCCCGTCGTAGCAGCGGTCCACGGTGTCGTCGTGGGAGACGACGACCTGCCCGTCGGCGGTGAGATGCGCGTCGGTCTCGACGTGGCGGATCCCGGCCTCGTAGACGCGGGTGAAGGCGCTCACCGTGTTCTCGGGGGCTTCCTCCCCTCCTCCCCTGTGTGCGAAGACGATGGGGCCGCGTCGCGTCGTTACGGGCATCATGAGCAGGACTCCTGTCCGAGGTAAACCGCTTTGTTCTCTTTCATCCACGCCTCCGGGTCGATGGGAGTGTCGGAGGAATCGTGGATCTCGAAGTGCAGGTGAGGGCCCGTCGACCAGCCGTTATTGCCGACCGCTCCGATGACCTGTCCGGCGGTCACGGTCTCGCCGACCTTCACCTTAATTTTATTCATGTACTGGTGCAGGTAGGCGGAGTGGAAGACGGTGCCGTCGGACTTCGTGTGCTTGATCTGCACGTAGGCGCCCGAGCGCGAGTTCTCCGCGACCTCTTCGACGACGCCGCCGTACACGGCCGTGATGGGGGTGTCAAGCGGGGCTGCCATGTCGATACCCTCGTGGGCCAGGAGCTGGCCGGAGACGGGCGAGATACGCATCGTGAAGGGCGACGTGATCGTGTAGGTCCCCTCCGGCAGCGGCCAGTAGATCGTGTCGGCGACGACGCGCACGTTGCGGTTGCCGTCCGCGCCGTTGCCCGACGCGCAGCCGGTGATGGACACGGGGGCCTTCGCCTTGGCGCGGGAGTTCGCGGTGAGGGTGCCGTCCAGGGCGGTGGCCTGGGGCAGCGCGGTGGACACGGCCCAGCTGGGCCCGCCCACCGTGGCGCCGAAGGCACGCGCGGGCACGGTCAAAGACGAGTCGGAGCCGACGCGTCCCGTCATGGGCACGGCGATCGTCGTGCCCGCCAGGCCCAGGACGAGGAGGGCGCGCAGCACGTAGCCCACGGGGTGGACGTCTCGACGTCGGCCAGCGGGCGAGGCCGGGGCCTCACTTCCGGGTTCGGCCTCGCTCCCGGGTTCAGCCCGGTTTTCGGGTTCGGCCACGTTTTCGGGTTCGGCCACGTTCTCGGGAGCGGCCACGGGCGAGGCCGGGGCGGCCTCGCCGGGTGCACCCGCGTCGGGCAACACGGCGGCGCGAGGGGGCGGCGGCGCAGCGGGATCCAAGTCGAGCGGAATCGGCGCGGTAATCGGGGTCTCCTGGGAGTCCTCGCCGCTCTCGGAGCGCGCGGCGCGCAGCTGCGACCGCTTCGGCAGCGGGCATTCGATGTCGCTCACGCTCTCCCCCTCATCTGTTTTCGTCGTTTGCGGGCCTCGATCTAATGTACCTTGCTGATCGCGCCGCGTCATGGGCGCTGGAGAGCATCTCGGACTTCGCCGACCAGCAGCTCCAGGATGTCTTCGAGGAAGAGGATGCCGACGACGACGCCCGCGTCGCGCACGAGGGCGCAGTGGACGCCGGTGCGCTGCATGTGGCGCAGCGCATCCTCGACCTGGTCGCCGGAGGACACGGCCTCGAGGCGACGGATACGCCAGGGCGTGATCGGCTGCTCGCGTTCCTCCCCGGTGGCGTACAGGACGTCTTTGAGGTGAACGTAGCCGACGATGGAGCCGTCGTCCCCAGCGATCGGGAAACGTGAGAAGCCGGTGTGGGCGACCTGCTCCTCGACATCGGCGGGGGTAGCCCCTTGCGGCAACACGACGAGCTTGTCGAGGGGAACCATCGCGGTCCCAGCGGTTTCCTCGGAGAACTCCAGGGTGCCGCTGAGCAGACCCAGCTCATCTGTCAGCACGCCTTCGGCCTGCGAAGCGACGACGATCGAGGCCACCTCCTCGACCGTGTAGGTGGCCGAGATTTCCGAGCGCGGCTCGTAGCCCGCCAGGCGCACGAACCAGTTCGCGAAGTGATCCATGGCCTCGATGATCGGACGCAGGACGTGTCCCAGGCGCACGAGGACGGGGGCCAGGACCAGCAGCATCCGCACGGGGGCGGCGATCGAGACATTCTTGGGGACCATCTCGCCGAACACGACGTGGCAGAAGAGGACGATGACGAGGGCAACCGCAAATCCGACGACGTGGCTGGTTGCCTCGGGCGCGCCCAGGCGCTCAAGCGGCACCTCGACGAGGTGCGCGATCGCGGGCTCCGCGACGACGCCCAGGGTCGTGGACGCGACCGTCACACCCAGCTGACAGATCGCCAGCATGAGGGAGACATGCCGCAGGGCGAAGAGAGCAGCGCCGGCTCCGCGGGCCCCCTCGTCAGCGAGCGGCTCGACCTGCGAACGACGCGTCGAGGTGACGGCGAACTCGCCGGCCACGAAGAACGCGTTGACGGCCAGCAGGGCCACGGTGATAGCGAGACCAACCCCGACGCTCACAGGGACACCTCCTCATCGGTATCCTCGGGGGCCGCGGGCGTGATCGCCACCTGGGCAACGCGCCTGCCCTGCATCTGGGTGACCTCGATGCCGATGCCATCGACGCTCACGCGCGAGCCGACGCAGGGGATCTCACCCAGCTCGTTCATGACGAGGCCGCCGATCGTGTCGTAGGGGCCATCCTCGGGCAGGTTGATGGCGGTGCGGCGCGCGAGCTCGTCGGGACGCAGCGTGCCGGGCACGAGGAACGTGCCATCCGGGCGCGGGCGGATACCGAGGCGACGCTGGTCGTGCTCGTCGGAGACCTCGCCGACGATCTCCTCGACGACGTCCTCGAGCGTCACGATGCCGGACACGCCGCCGTACTCGTCGACAACCACGGCCATTTGCAGGCCTTCGTCGCGCAGCTGCACCATGAGGGGGCCGATCGGCGCGGTCTCGGGAACCGAAGGCGCGTCCGTCATGAGCGACGACGACACGACGGGGACCTCGGCGCGGCGCTCGGCGGGCACGGCAACCGCGCGGCGCAGGGACACCAGGCCGAGGATGTCGTCGGAGTCGTCGCCGATCACGGGGAATCGGGAGTGCCCGGTTTCGTGGGCCAGGTCGAGCACGTCCTGGGCGCTGTCACCCTCGCTGAGGGTGTGCAGGCGGCCGCGGTCGGTCATGACGTCGGCGGCGCTCAGGGTGGACATGCGGATCGTGTTAACGAAGAGGTCGGCCGTGGACATGTCGAAGGTACCCTCTTCAACGGAGTGCTCGACGAGGGCCGCCAGCTCGGAAGCCGAGCGCGCGGACGAGATTTCCTCCTGCGGCTCGATACCCATGCGGGCGAGCACCCAGTTTGCCGTGCCACCCAGCACCCAGATGATAGGGCGGGCGATGACGGTGAATACCATCTGGAAGGGAACGACACGTACGGCCGTGGCCAGCGGATGGGCCAGGGCGAGGTTCTTGGGGACGAGCTCGCCGAAGAGCATCGAGAAAACGTTGACGAACGCGGCGGCCACGAATGCCGCGATCCCGGTCGCCAGGCCCCACGCGAGGCCGACCGATCCGAGCAGGTCCTCCAGCAGCTCAGCCAGCGCGCTCTGCGTCGTGTAGCCGAGCAGGATCGTGGTCAGCGTGATGCCCACCTGGGCGCCCGACAGCTGAGTGGAGAGGGTGCGGGTGGCTCGCAGGACGGATGCAGCGCCGCGGTCGCCCTCCTCCGCCTTCTTCTCGAGGACGGCCTGGTCGACCGCAACGAGGGAAAACTCGGCGGAAACAAAGACGAAGGTGCCGGCGGTCAAGACGATGCCAAGCACAAGCATGAGCGCTGTGATCATCGCGCATCCCCCTCCACGAGGCAGGGGCGGGTCGCGGGCAGACACGTGGGCAAGGGGTGAGAAAGAGCGGCAGTACAGCCGACAGTGTCGCAGTCCATGATGGTTCCAGTCTACCGTCCCAGCCACTCTCCCCCAGCGCGCATTTCCACACACCGCGGCGCATGTGCCAACAATCATTCTCCAACGGACCAAAGACCCTTGAAGTACACGCCAAAGGCGTCCCAGGTTTCGTGAAAACGGTCACGCGGCGGTAGAATTATTGAGGTTTGGCCGCGCGGGATTTGGCCCATGCGCGCGGCGCGACACTTACGGAGGAATACGTGCCCACTCCCACCGCTTCTCAGCCCGATCCCCAGTGGTACATCGCGAAGATGCGAGATCTCTACGAGCGTGACCCCCAGCTCCTGGATCCCTCCTGGCGAGCCTATTTCTCCACCGAGTCCGCTCCCCCGCAGCTGAGGGCGAAGCGCCCCGCGATCCCCGAGGGCACACCCACACCTGAGTCGGCCTCAGCCCCCACAGATCACGCGATCCCCGCATCGGTCACGCCGCCCACCCTCGACATTGAGGACGACGTCCCCGACGCCTCGCGCCAGCCGGACGCCCACGTCATCTCCGTGACGCGCTCGGACCTGCCGCCCGCCCCGCCAGCCGCCGTCGCCGAGGCCACCAGCCCCTACACGCGCCAGCAGCACGGGCACGCGGCCTTCACTCTGTTCCAGGGTGCTCCCTCGCAGGATGAGCTCCACACCCTCAAGTCCGCGGCGCGCGCGACCGCCAAGCACATGGAGGCCTCGCTCTCCATCCCCACGGCCACCTCCCAGCGCCAGATCCCAGCCAAGCTCCTCATCGAAAACCGTGCCCTCATCAACGCGCACCTGGCACGCACGGTCGGCGGCAAGGTCTCCTTCACCCACCTCATCGGCTACGCGCTGGTGGAGGCACTGTGCGAGATGCCCGACCTCAACGTGCGCTACACGATCGAGGGCGGCAAGCCCGCCGTCGAGCAGCTCGCGCACATCGGCTTCGGCCTGGCCATCGACGTGGCCGACGCGCAGGGCAACCACTCCCTGAAGGTCCCCGTCATCCACGACGCCGACACGCTGACCTTCGCGGAGTTCGTCGACGCCTACCAGGACCTCGTCGCACGCGCCCGCAACGCGACCCTGACGACCGCCGACTTCCAGGGCGCCTCGGTCACCCTGACGAACCCGGGCACGCTGGGCACCACCACCTCCGTGCCGCGCCTCATGGTCGGCCAGGGCCTCATCATTGGCGTGGGCGCCACCGACTACCCGGCGGAGTTCCGCGGCGTGTCCCCCAAGCGCCTGGCCTCCCTCGGCATCGGCAAGACGATGTTCTTCTCCTCCACCTACGATCACCGCATCATCCAGGGCGCGGCATCGGGCCGCCTCCTAGCCCTCGTGGATGCCAAGCTCTCGGGCCGCGACGGCTTCTACGAGCGCGTCTTCACCTCGATGCACGTGCCCGCGCGCCCCTACGCGTGGGAAGCGGACTACGACTACGACCCGAACCGCGAGAAGGGCAAGCCCGCGCGCATCGCGGAGCTCATCCACGCCTACCGTTCGCGCGGACACCTCGCCGCCGACACGGACCCGCTGGCCTACCGCGTGCGTCGCCACCCCGACCTCGATATTTCCTCCTACGGCCTGAGCGTATGGGACCTGGATCGTCCCTTCCCCACGGGCGGTTTCGGCGGCTCCGACCAGATGCTGCTGCGCGACATCCTCACGCGCCTGCACGACACCTACACGCGCACGGTCGGCATCGAATACATGCACATTCAGGATCCCGAGCAGCGCGCCTGGGTCCAAAAGCGCATCGAGCGCCCCTACGAGTCCCTCTCGCCCGACGCGCAGCGCCACATCCTGGGCACCCTCATCCGCGCCGAGGCCTTCGAAGAGTTCCTCCAGACCAAGTTCATGGGCCAGAAGCGCTTCTCGCTTGAGGGCGGCGAGTCCCTGATCCCTCTGCTCGATCAAATCCTGGCTGACTCGGCGCGCACCGGTATCCACGAGGTTGCTATCGGTATGGCGCACCGCGGCCGCCTCAACGTGCTCGCCAACATCGCGGGCAAGTCCTACGCGCAGATCTTCGACGAGTTCGAGGGCAACTACGTGCCCAACTCCGTCCAGGGTTCGGGCGACGTCAAGTACCACCTGGGCACGTGGGGTGTCTACTCCCTTGACGACGGCCTGGCCACCAAGGTCTACATGGGAGCCAATCCCTCGCACCTGGAGGCCGCCGACGGTGTCCTGGAGGGCATCGTGCGCGCCAAGCAGGAGCACCTGGGAGACCCCGACCTGCCGATCATCCCGATCCTCATCCACGGCGACGCGGCCTTCATCGGCCAGGGCGTCGTCCAGGAGACCCTCAACCTCTCCCAGCTGGAGGGCTACAAGACCGGCGGCACGATCCACATCATCGTCAATAACCAGATCGGCTTCACGACCGGCCCGACGCAGGGCCGCTCGACCGGATACGCGACCGACCTGGCCAAGGGCCTGCAGGTCCCGATCCTGCACGTGAACGCAGACGACCCCGAGGCCGTCATCCGTTGCTCGCACCTGGCCTTCGAGTACCGCAACGCCTTCCACAAGGACGTCATCATCGACATCGTGTGCTACCGCCGTCGCGGTCACAACGAGGGCGACGACCCGTCGATGACCCAGCCCGTCATGTACTCCCTCATCGACCGCATCCCATCCACGCGCGCCGTGTACATCCGCGGCCTCGTGGGTCGCGGTCAGCTCACCGAGGACGAGGCCCGCCAGTCGATCGCCCAGTACGAGGCGGAACTCGGGCGCATCCTTGATGAGACCCGCGCGGGCGGCGCGTCCTCCGTGTCCGAGGTCAACCCGGGCAGCCGCACGCACGACCCCGCACTGACGGTCGGCGTGGGCGAGGCCGGGGAATCCCCCGACGAGGAATGGACCATGCCGGAATCCCAGATGCCCGGCATCGGCATGATGATCGGTTGGACGTCGGCGGCCCCCGCCGAGCAGCTGCGCCGCATCGGCCGCGCGCACACGCGCTTCCCCGAGGGTTTCGAGCCCCACCCGAAGCTGCGTCAGCTGTGCGAGCGCCGCCTCGAAATGGCGCTCGGCAACAAGCCAATCGACTGGGGTTTCGCGGAGCTCCTGGCTTTTGGCACGCTCCTCATGGAGGGCACCGGCGTGCGCCTGTCGGGTGAGGACGTGGGCCGCGCGACCTTCGTGCAGCGTCACGCAATCCTGCACGACGCGAACGATGGCCGGGAGTTCACCCCGCTGCGCTTCCTCACCGAGAATCAGGCGCGCTTCGACGTGTGGAACTCCCCGCTCAGCGAGTACGGCGTGCTGGCCTTCGACTACGGCTACTCGCTGGAGAGCCCCGAGACCCTGACGATCTGGGAGGCGCAGTTCGGAGACTTCGCGAACGGCGCGCAGACCGTCATCGACGAGTTCGTGTGCTCGGCCGAGCAGAAGTGGGGACAGCGTTCCTCACTCGTCATGCTCCTGCCCCACGGCTACGAGGGCCAGGGACCCGACCACTCGAGCGCGCGCATCGAGCGCTACCTGCAGCTGGCCGCACAGGACAACATGTGGATCGTCCAGCCCTCCACGCCGGCAAACCACTTCCACATGCTGCGCACGCAGGCCTACAAGCGCCCGCGCAAGCCCCTCATCGCGTTCACGCCCAAGCAGCTGCTGCGCCTCTCGGCGGCGTCCTCCCACATTGAGGAGTTCACCTCGGGCGGCTTCCAGCCCATCATCGGTGACACCACGATCACCGACCCTGCGTCGGTGACGCGCGTCCTGCTGTGCTCCGGCCGTCTCTACTACGACCTCGCCAAGGAGCGCGAGCACCGCGGCGACACGTCGACGGCCATCATTCGCCTGGAGCAGCTCTACCCGCTGCCCGAGGCCGAGCTGGCCGAAGTCCTCGCCCAGTACCCGAACGCGTCGGTGACATGGGCGCAGGACGAACCGCGCAACCAGGGCGCGTGGCCGCACCTGGCGCTTAACCTCTTCCCGTCGCTGGGACGCCCGGTCCGCGTGGTCTCGCGTCCCGAGTCCGCAACGACCGCCGCGGGACGTGCCTCGCTTCACAAGGAGCAAGCAGCTACCCTTATTGCGCAGGCCTTCGCAGGCTAAGAGGGACCGCGCGCATCATCTGGTTGCGCGCGGGAGGCACAGGAAAGGAACACCATGCGGATCTGCTTCATCGGAGACGAGCTCGTCGCCGGCGTCGGCGACCCCCGAGGCCTCGGCTGGGTCGGTCGCGTCAACGCTCACTCGACCTTCGATCTGCCCGCCACGTTCCTGACCCTCGCCGTCCCCTCAGAGACGACGAAGCAGATGGCTGCGCGCTGGGAGGCCGAGGTCCTACCTCGCCTGGCCGAAGGTGAGCCCCACGGCCTCGTCATCGGTGTGGGTCCGGGCGACGTCGCGGCCGGCATCTCGACGGCCCGCTCGCGCCTGAACCTGGCCAACATCACCGACCGGGCGACCGCGCTGGGTATCCCCAGCTTCGTGGTCGGTCCCCCGCCGCTCGCGGGCGTGGACTCCGGGTCCCTCAAGGCCCTGTCCTCCTCGTGCTCTGAGGTGTGCGCGCGCCGAGGCATCCCCTTCGTCGACTGCTACACGCCGCTGGTCGCGCACGACCAGTGGTTCGAGGACATGGCCGCCTCCCTCGCCCGCGGAGGGGACGGCCAAACCCTGCCCGGCCAGGCCGGCTACGCCCTCATGGCGTGGATCGTCCAGCACCAGGGCTGGTACGAGTGGACGGGAGCCACCCCGGCGGACGTGTGAGCACAGGAGGACAGCGTGCGCTCACGTCATTCACGTGTCTCCCCCGAGACACGTCCAAGACGTGCTCGGCAACAGCTCGGCATGACCATATGCGCCTGCGTGCTCATCGGATCCGCGGTCGTCATGCTCGGCGCGTTTTTGCTAGCCGGGAACTTCAGTGTCCGTCAGCTGGTCTGTTCACTCATCGGCTCTGGCGTGGCCGTTGTCTTCGGCATCTGTCTCTTGTCGCTCCTTCCGATGCTCGTGCGCACGATGCGCGCACAGCTGGATCAACCTGGCGACGCAGGCCCTGCGATCAAGACACTTGTCGGCATTGCTCTCATCGCGTTGGTCGCGACCGCGTGCACCGTCATGGGCGGTGGAGCCTTCAGCGAGCTGTCCAGCGACGCCCGCCAAGGCCCCCAGACGCGGGCCGTCACGAGCTGTGAGAACTTCCAGACGTTCACCGAGCACGGGCGTCGCGGCAGCACCTACTACCGCAACGTTTTTACCCTCCATTTTAACGACGGAAAGCCGCGTCACTTCGACATCACGACGCACACGCAAGACGAGTTCACGACACCAACAAGCCCCTACTACGCTGTCTATCAAGCATGTGTCGTCCACCCTTTCACGACCTCACTCGTCGTCGACTACTACCCGCGCAGTGGGATCATGAAGGCTATCCGTGAGGCGTGACGCGAACGCGCCCCGGCCTCGTCCATCCCACACACGTCAGTGAGACCATGAGCAACCAGTACCCCACCTCTCCCCCCGCCCGGTCCCGCCAACCGTCCCCTGGCCTCCTCGATGATCGAGCGCCTGCCGCGGGGGTTCTCAACGCGCGCAAACCTGCTCGCATTCGTCGTCATCGGCTTCTTCGGCACCATTGCCTACGCCTTCGCGTCGCTCGGCAGGTACGTGCACTTCGGGTTCTGGCGGCTCGTGTGGGTGGCCGCATGGTGCGCCATCGGCCTGATTACCGCGATCGCTTGCGCGCTCCTCTGTACCTATCTGCGGAAGCGTGGACACCGCGCGCAGGCCGGAGGGAACGCGTCCTCCGGCAAGCTCTACGCCATTGTCACAATCGCGGTGGGTGTTATCGGAACCGTCGTCATTGTCGTCTCGGGTGTCTACGGGATCGCCGTGATCCGGGACTTCGCGGCAGGGCCACACACGATGAAAGTCACCTCGTGTCAGCTCACCCAAAAGGCGCACGACAAGCCGTCGGACGATCACAGCAAGGTCATCGACTACTACGACAATCGCTTCGCCATGACCCTGGAGGACGGGACAACGCGCACACTCACGCTCGAGACCGAGAGCTCCGACGATCTCGCCAAGGAGGGCGGCATCTCCGTGATCATCTACGAGACATGCAAGGCGCGTTCCGGCGCGACGTCACTGACCGTCGATGTCTACAGCCACAGCTGGATCATCGTCGACGCACGAGTGGAATGAGCGGCACATGACCAAGCAGAAAGTCACCACCCGCGAGAAGCTCCTCGCCTGCGCAATCATCATCGCTGTCATGTCCCTCAATATCGTCCTGGGCTCTTTCTTCTCCCCCGGCTCATGGTCGTCGGCCGTCGTCACCGCAGCGGCTTCCTATCTGATTGTCTTCATCGTGGTCGCAGCCGCCGCCGGCATCCGATTCCTGTACAGGGATTGGAAGACGCCTCCTCGCCACGCCCTCGACCGCCCTGCCGCGACACTGCCTGCAAACCTCACTGGGCCCACCCCGACGCCTGCCCGCGCCCAGGCGGCCAGCCGCGAGCGCCCGGCCCCTCCCACACCGCCGAGCAATTTCGCAACCATCGACGGTGCCATCAGCTACGCGCAGCAATCCGGCTTTTCCATCATCAACCTGTTCACTGAGCACACGCCGCTCAATGACTTCCGCGAAGCCGTGGGCGCGGAAATCATCTACCTAGTTCTCTCCCACATCGCCGAAATCGACAAGAACGCCTCGGTCACCGTCACCGGGTCTGCGATGGACGGGGCGCTGACACTGACCATCAGCGCCCTCACGCCTGAGGCGTCCGTCCTGGGCGGGCGTCGCATGGGTGAGATACGTGCCCTCATCGATAGCGTGAGCGGTAGTGTGGAGACCGACGAGCAAGTCGGCGCCTGGTCGCTCACCGCGCACCTGCCCACCGCAACGGGTGCGCCCTCCTAGCCCAGGCCTCGCCCGTCACCCCCCACATCATAGGTCCCCGCATGAGCAACCCCAACCAGTTCAACTCCCCGTCGAACCCGTCTGGCCCCGGACAGATTCCGCCCTTCGATGCCTCCCAGTACCAGTACCCCTCCTACCAGGGCACCGACTCCCAGCAGACAACCGGATACCAGTATCCGCAGAACCAGTCGCCCGCGGGTGCCGCCTCCTACGGGTACGCCCAGCCCGACCCTTCGCCCGACGAAGAGGCCACTGCCCCCACCCAACAGAAGAAGCGTTCCCTCGCGACGACCATCCTCACGATCCTGGCCGTCCTCACCGTCGTCATCTACGCCGTGGTGGGAGGCTCATACGACTTCGGTACGGAGAGGCTCGTCTGGACGGCCGCGGCCAGCGGGCTCGGGCTCATCGTCGCCATCGGGTTCCTGGTCAGCATCCCCCGCTCCTTCCGCGAATTGCGGCGAGCCAAGGCCGCCGGCGACATCGCAACCAGACGCATGCGCGTTCGCGCCCTGTTCTTCGCCATCATCATCCTCCCCCTCAGCGGCTACTTCTCCGTCACCTACGGCGTCCCGGCTGCCCAAGACCTCGTCGAAGGCCACCACACCGTCACCGTCACCTCGTGCACCTACGAGCAGGGCTCGCATCGAAAGTCACGTCGACGCGGACGCGGGCGCACCGTGTACGACAACTACTTCACGATGACCCTCGCGGACGGGACGTTGCATACGACAACCATCGAGACAGACCAGCCCACGAGCATCCAGACCATGGGCGGTACCTACGAGGTGCTCTACCAGGCGTGTAAAGTGCAATCGGGCAGCTCGTCGATGACCCTGGACGTCTACGAGCACAGCTGGATCATCGTCGACGCCCGCCTGAACTGACACACACGATCAATCTCGCCCCGGCCTCGTTCCCACCCTTCCCCTCAGGTCCACCATGAGCAATCAATACCCTTATCTCTCCCCCTACGATCCGTCCACTGACGGCAGTCAACCCGCCAACCAGCCGCAGGTGCCGCAGCCGCAAACGGGTGACGCGCAGCCTTCCTTGCCGCTGCTCTCGTACCAGGGTTGGGAATACAGGGGTCCCCATACGGGGAGGCGTATGCCGCGTCGTCCGACGCCGACGAGGCCTCTCAGAGTGTTCCTTCCCCCACCGATCCTTCCGGCGAGGACACAGCGCCGAAAATAACACACGGGGTGGTGGCTTCTCCTCCTGCTCGTCGGATTCCTCGTCGGCATAGTCCTCTATTTCTTCGGCGAAATGTTCAGTTTTGGCACGGAACGGATCGTCTGGACCCTCATCAAGTGCGCCGTCGCACTCGTCTTCGCCCTCGCCATGATTCCCCTCTATGCCGCTACGCGGCGCAATTACCTCATGGCGAGCGCGCGGGGAGATGAGAAAGTGGCACAACAACGCCAGCTCAGCCTGGGGATGGTCGGCGTCTTTGGCCTCGGATTCGCCATTTACGCGCTGTCGAACGGCGTTCCCGCGGTGCTTGACGTCGCCGACGGCCCACACACTGTTACGGTCACGTCATGCAGCTTCGAGCAGTACAAGACGAGTCGGTCACGCTACCGCGGCGGCGTCTCGACCGTGTATAAGAACCAGTTCATCATGACGTTTGAGGATGGCTCGACCCACACGCAGACCGTTGAGACGGACAGCAAGGATGAGATTGCGAGGCAAGGGGACGTGACAGCCGTCCTCTACGAGGCCTGCGCCCTGCGCTTCGGCAACGCGACCATGACCATCGGCTACTAGACGCACTTGAGGGTCGTCGCGAGTGCGAGGATCAACAACTGATCGCTCGGCCCGCACACCCGGCAGGCCCGCGCACGCGCCCCGGCATCATCCCAACCACTGCGACCCGAAAGGGAACCCATGTCACGCAACCCCGCTTCCTCTCCTCGTCGGGCATCCTCAAGAAGATCGCCACCGCCATCGGGGCCGTCCTCGTGGCTCTGGTCATTGCTGCCATCGCCCTCTTCTGGTTCATCGGAGATCACACAGATTTCGGTCGCGAGCGCGTCGTGTGGAAAACGCAGGCCTGCGGCGGTGGGCTCGTCATCGTCGCCGGGCTCCTCATCGCGTGCGCGTTCGCGTACCTAGGCGTTTGGCGGGCCAAGCGCGACGTCGATATTGAGAAGGACAACCAGCGTTCCTTCGGCATCGTCGTCCTGTGCGTCACCGCATTATTCGTGGGATTCCAGTCGATCAGCCGCGGCCTGCCCGCCTTCCGCGACTTAACGGAGGGCACCACCACCGTCACCGTCACTTCGTGCAGCTTCGAGCAGATGCCGCGGTCAAACCCGGGGACGGGCGCTGATCGTACGCCCAACAATGGATGGGACAACACCTTCACGATGACGCTCGCTGACGGCACCAAGCGCGCCACGGTCATCACAACAGACGATGCTGACGACATCGCCTCGCGCGGCGGTCTCACGGGCGTCCTCTACGAAGCCTGCGCTCCGCGCTCCGGGTCCGCCTCCATGACCATGGAGGTCTACCCCCCACACGTGGTCCATCGTCGATGCACGCATCGACTGACAACACACAGGAGAGAACCATGAGCACGACCCCGTATGAACCTTCCTTCCCACCATCGCGGCAGGACTACAGGGAGCTCATTGACCACCACTACCTGATCCGCGGCCTGACGTTCGCCCCGCTCATCCTCTTACCAATCGCAATCAAGACGAGCGCGCAATACGGGCCGCTCAGCATGTGGACGGGCATCGGCATGAACCTCAGCATCCTCCTCACCTGCCTCCAGTTCCTGATCCTCCGCCCCTGCCTCCGACACCCGCACCCGCACCCGCCGACACGATCACAGTGGTTCACCGGAGGCACCAGCTACAACAACCATTTCGTCATGCGCTTCGATGATGGCACCCAGCACACCTTCACCATCGCCACCTGAGAGCAGGACATCTCCCAGCTGTTGGGCATCATTCATCCGCTCTACGAAGGTTGCGGCCTCCACCCCGACCAGACGCCGCTGACCATCGACATGTACGTGCACAGTAAAACCCTGGTGGACGCGCGCCTCGACTAGTTGCCGAGTGGCGCAGGATGGCCTGCAGCCGTTGCCTGCGACCGTGGTCCTCGATCGACGAGGCCGTGAAACAGCGCGTGAAACGGGCGGGGCTAGGCCTGGGTGAGGATCCCCGAGATGAAGCGAGCGCTGCGGTCGAGAGCGGCCTCGGCCTCGGGAATGGTGGGAACGCCCAGGACATACACGTGGAAGCCATCCGGCTCCACACGCAGGCGCACGTCCACGCCAGCGCGAGCGGCCTTGCGCGCGAACTCGATCGTATCGGGGCCGATGATGTCCGCGTCCCCCTGGAAAATACGCATCGGTGGCAGGCCCGACGGATCACCAAACAGGGGGCTCACACGCCAGTCGGCAGGATCCAGGTCGCCGGCCCACGCGCGGCCCGCCCACGCTAGCCCGGGCACGCGCAGGATCCTATCGCGGCCCTGCACGTCCTCAATCGCCGGGTTCGTCATGGTGACGTCCACCCACGGGGCATACAGGACGAGGCCGTCCAGCTGACGCGCACCCGCGTCGCGGCGCTGCATGGCGAGGGACAGCGCCAGGCCGCCACCCGCCGAGTCGCCGAAGACGATGACCCGACCGAACTCAGCCTGTGCCTCGTCGATGATGGGCTGGACGAAGTCGAACGCTTCCGCCGCAGTGTAGTTGGGGGCGAGCGGATAATCGGGGATGATGACAGGCAGCCCGGTGCGGTCGATGAGGCCCTCGACAATCCCCCACTGACCAGCGACCATCGGGTACACATACGCCCCACCATGCAGGTAGATGAGTACACCGCCCGAGCGCAGGCCCTGCTTCGGGAACACGCGGGTCACGCCGTTGCCGCTCGTCGCTGTGAAACGTGCTCGCATCGACGCGGGCATCGGGGCGGGCTGTGGGGCGTGGAGCGCCATCTGCTCAGTCGCTGCCTCGCTGTGCAGCAACGGAGGCACAAGCCCCATACAGAAGTGAACAACGCGCATCTGGAGAGACATGGAGCCTCTTTCGCTCTTTCGGATCGATAAACGGTTTCTGTTCGCATCGGGACGCACCCGCGCGCCAGCACGTACCAGGATACGCCGCGAGAGTGGTCCGTTTCTCACTGCGAGTGTTCATCGTGACTATCGGGAGGAAGCAGCAGTGGGCGGTAGGTGCCGGTGGCTGAAGGCCGTATCTGCTCGCCGCCGCAATCTGGCGAGAACCCATCGGACGAACCTACTACGCGGATAGGTGACGAGCATGCGGATAGGTGACGAACATCCGGATACCTTAATAGCCTATCCGGATGCGTGGTTCCTATCCGGATGCTCGCACGGGGTTATCCACAGGGCGGCCATCCACTACCGGTTGTATCCACAGGCCACCGTCTAGCGCTTTCCTCGCTGCCGATGATGGTACGAGACTTCGTCTATGACGCAGGCTTCCATCATCATCACCCCTCCAGCAGACTCACCTCGTGAACAACCAACATCTACGCTGGTCCGCATCATGCGTGGCATCTGTGCAGTGCTACCCCTCGATTCCATAAATTCCACCCCCTGGGACGTGTGGGAGGCCGTCGCTCGCGCACGCATGTATGCCGTCGATGCCTCCCACAAGCACTCATCCATCTTTGTCGGACAAAGCTGCTTACGACTGTTGGGGATTCACGGCTGGTCCCAAAACCCTCCCGTTACCATCTACCGGGACAACCGAAGATGCACTTCTTCTCTCCCTTCGTGCCACGTCGGCTCCACGACGGTTCCAGCGACATCGGTGTCATGCTCTGAGTTTCCACCTCTTTCGGAAGAACGCAACAGGATCGACGGCTTGGTCGTAGAACACCCCTACGATGCGCTCGTGAGAAGCGCGCTTCATGATGAGCCGTTAGAGTCCTTCGTCCTCGGATGTATGGCACTCAACATATGGAGCCAGTTCTCGATGTTTCATCAAGATGAGTGCCGCCGGAGAGCCGAGGAGATACGAACTGAACTAATCGCTCGACTTGAGCGGGCTGGCCACGTGCGGGGCTACCGGCGCGCTCACGCGATCCTCAAGACTATCGATCCGGGCTGCGCCAATCCCGCCGAAGCTGCGCTTCTGTGGCTGGTACGGTCCATCTGTCCCTTCTCAGTTAAAACGCAGGCGCATATTGGTGTACGCGGCCATCACTACTACATCGACATCCTGATTGAAGACTTGCACCTCATCATCGAATTTGATGGGGTTGCGAAACTTGGGGAAAGTCGCGTCGAGCTCGAACAAGCCAAGCGTGAGTGGGTGTTGCGCGATCAGAACCTTCGAGATGCCGGGTGGCACGTCATCCGAGTGAGTTGGCCAGACTACAACGACTGGGAACAGCTGCGGATCAGGTTGAGCCAAGTCCTGGGTCCGATCAATCCTGCTCCCGACTGTCGTTTCCTGTGGAAACTACCGACAGAACGTTGCGATGGACCGTTGCGGCGCTTCTACTCACGAAACCCGCGCATGGGACGCAAACACGCGGATAGGTGACGAGCATGCGGATAGGTGACGAACATCCGGATAGGTTACGAACATCCGGATAGGTTACGAACATCCGGATAGGTTACGAACATCCGGATAGGTTACGAACATCCGGATAGGTTACGAACATCCGGATAGG
>ERZ772764.57-NODE-57-length-70799-cov-10.723892_pt1 | contig 70799 bp, 64 predicted proteins | sample MGYA00512163_ERZ772764 | MGnify/ENA primary metagenome ERZ772764 (study PRJEB29015, sample SAMEA2737903) | human oral metagenome | biome: human oral; feature: human-associated habitat; material: dental | place: China | collected 2094 ... | reverse complement strand
TCTTAAAAAGACAAAGTTGAACTCACACGAGTTCATTTTTTTCGTGTTTAAAAGAGAAGAAATTACGAAGAAAAAATAAATATAACCTACCGTCAGACTTTTTACATCCAACGGTAGGTTTAATATATTATTCATTAGTATCAGTTGTATTAGTTGCTGATATTATTCCTTTGTACATTTCTTTTGCTACTCTTGTTAATCTTATAGATACATTTCTTACAACCTTAAGAACAGAAACAAGTGTTTTAAATCTAGTTTCATCTGGTTCATTTTCCAAAAATCCAGTCATGTAGACATTAGAACCTTCATTCAAGCTTCTAACTATCATATCATACTTCTTAAAGAATATATTTGTATAAGTTTCACCCATAGATTCATATTCAGCTATAACTTTAATTGCACTGTCAGTTCCACAAGCTTTTATTATACTACTTATAGACATCCCATCATAATCTTCAGGTTCAGCAAACCCAAGGAATGAACCATTATATCCAACTATTTGTATTAATACATTAAGTATAGAGTTTACTTCATCTAAACTATATGAATCCTTTAGAGAAGAAGGTAAATTATTTACTTTTACTCCATTATCAAGAAGTGATGCACATAAACCACACACTATTCCATAGTTAATAATAACATTTCCAACTTTAGGATTAGACTCACTAATATCCTCTAACTTACCTTTAAAGTCAGATACTATTGATTGATATTTACTAAAACTAGCTTCATTAACTTTAAACTTAGGAAGTTTTGAATTACCTGTAACTATTTTTTCTATTTCTTCAACAGATAATGTTTTATTTTTATTAAGAATAGATTTAACTTTCTTTTTAACCCATTCTTTAATATCTCCAAAAAATCCCTTAACAGTACTCCACAAACTTTCAGTTCCTACAACAGACTCAACTCCACTAAAGTCTCCATCTCTTACAGCTTCTGTTTGAGCTCTCATCTCAGATTCTACTTCTTCAACTACTTTATCTACTTGATCATCAGTTACTTCTTCACCTTTTTTGCCACTAAATAACTTTTTAAGTCTATCCATAACATTACGATACCATGCAGTCTTTATAGTAAACTTAGATAGTCTAGCAGATATACCACCTTTAAGTTTTTTAAACTTTTCAGTTATCCAAGTCCAGAACGTTCTTATGTAGTTACCTAGTTTTTCAAATAATTTTTTTATTGCAGCCCAAGCTCTCTTATACCAAGGATCTTTTGTACCAGTTGCCTGTGTAGCATCTTCTTCAAGTCCATATGTCATTTTATCTCTATATATAGAAGACTCAATGTCATACACTATTGATTCAGTAGCTACATCATTATCAACTAGTTCAAGTTCAAGTAAATTTGAATTTATAATAGATTCTATTCCTGAACCAAAGTCTTTCTCTGGTTCAGGAGTTTGAGGTATAAGAGCTTCTACATCTTTTAATGTAAATCCTCCAAAATTCATTATATACCTCCTAATAATTAATATTTCTTACAATCATCCAATATTGCATCTAAACACTTATATGCAATTTCAGATACTTTAGTAGCATATGCTACTAAAGATTTAGCATTTTTAGCAGTTAAGCTTGCTTCTCCAATAGATACATCTATTTTTGATAATAATTTGTCTTGAGTAATTGTGTCAGATAGTGCTTTTTTTAAATTACTAGAATCTAATGCAGCTTTTAAATCTGCCTCGTTTTCAGCAAATTTTTGTAAATCTTGTACTATTTTTACTTTATCATCATAAGATACAGTTTTTGCTTTATTAGATAAAGCATTAGATAATTCACTTATACCGTCTCTCTTAGCTGCATTTTCTAATTCTTTTTCTATATTAGTAGCATTTAAATTTATACCTATTATACTTTTTACAGCTTCAACTGTTAAATTGGCTACTTCGTTAACTAAGTTTAAAGCTTTTTGTTCAGCTGGAGTTAGGCTATCTTTTGTTTTACTTTTTAATCTATAATAAATACTTCTGGTAAATCTGTACACATTTGCTAAAGTAGAGCAAGCCATAGGGATGAATGCTGCTGCATATAAAAGTCCAAAAGTATTTAGAGTCCACATACTATTTATAGTATGACCAAGTAATTTGTATGAAATATATCCCTTTAGTGATGCTACGATTCCGTAGTATATAGATGCTTTTTTAGTACTTGCATCCCAAGCACTATCAAATATATTAGTAATCTCAGAGTCATTTTTACCTTCTTCTAGTTTAGATAATATAGTTTGAACTTTTTCTTTGGTTTTTTCTATATTAGCTTGTCTGTTAGATACTACTTTTGAGAATAAATTGAATGTATTTATATCAATAGTAACACCTCTTGTGTCACCTTGAGTTATATTATTCACAGATAATCTTTTAATATCTGATATTCTATTAGATATCTTAGAAGATAATCTAAATGTAGTTAAATTTCTAACACCTCTTTTAAGACCTGCAAAAAATCCATCATCTACAAATGCAGACTCAATACCTATACCATACATTGCTTCAACAGGAGATATGTACTCCTCATCTTCAAAACCTTTTGCAAGAAATACTCCTATTAAATTATCACATTCGTTATCGTTTAATAACATTAAATCTTTATCCATTTTTCCTCCTTAATATTTGATTATTTAAATCCTATTTTTCCCTCAACCATATCCATATTAGACTTATAGTCTAGTAAACTTCCAGGTTCAGGTTTCTTACCTAATATAATTCTAGCTCTTATTGCAATATCTGCAAGTATAAGAAGTAGCATTCCATGTTTATTAAGTCCAGACGTCATACGATTAAGCTCACTATAATTTGAGAATATAAGACTAGGTCTTCTTCCTGTTAGTGTTCCTTCTGGTCTTAATGAATCTGGAAGTACTGTTGAAACCTCTGCTTTAAGAGATCTATCTAGTACTAGTTTATCAGCAGAACCTGCATTATCTTTTACATATATGTAATATTCAACAAGCATTTTTCCATCCTCAATAGTATCTCCGTTGATCTTTGAGTATTTTCCACTTGTAAGCAGTTGTGGCTCTCCTGATAGAGTTGCTTTATTAAATTTAGATGTAACATTATCAAGTGATTTTGTATTCTTTTGTAATCTTTGCTTTTGTGTTACATCTCTTAGAAACTTCTTAACTGAGTCACTCATAATAGTATCTTTCTTCATTCTATAGTAAACACGTATGTCTACTATTTTACCTTTGTATTTTGCATGCATTTCCTCTTGTATTAAAGAATCTGCACCTGAGAAGATATTATTAATAGTTTCGTCATCTGAAAGCTGAGAATATTTAAGTAAGACTGTACTTGCGTCTACATCTGAGTACATGTCTGTTATTGGATTAGTTATGGTACTATTCAAGTCAATTGTCCGTGCGACTCTTTTAGCAAGTGGAGTTGCAACAGCTCTAGATAATTTATCAAAAATAACACAACTATCTTCCCAACATAATTGATGATCCATTATTACTACATGTTGAAGTGAAGCAAAACTTAGTGCAACTTTACCATTTGATTTCTTTTTATAGAAGTTTTTATTAAATGCAATAAGATCTCCACGTTTTACTTTTTCTCCAACAGTAAATCTTTTAGCAAGTATAAAATCATTCTTTAGATAATATCCTTTATCAGAGTTACGGTTTATATCTTCAAGTTTAACTCCTTCTACAGTTCCATCAGAGTATTCAATTACTATAAAGTCATTATTTACATCTTTAACTTTACCATCTTTTTTAGCAAAGTAACTAAACTGAGGTGTCATGTATAAGGCAGCTTCATCTGCATGTGTACTTACAGGATAAGGATCAGCTTCTGCAATTGGAAGTATATGTCCAAATTGGCCAGAAACCATAATTACTCTGTTTATATGGTCTGAATCTATATATGGTACAAGTGATTCTACAAATGAGTACATATTAGATGGATTAAAGTCTTTTACTGCATTCTCTGGTGTTTCAGAATTATATACACCTGTAGCATCTGCAATAACAGGGTTAAATGGTAAAAACTTCTTTATACCAGCAGTTGCAGAATATGGAGTAGATCTAGTCTCTGTTCCAACATTATGCTCAGCAAAAAGTCTTCTTTCTTGGTTATATGATCTTTCGTCATTTATACCACCATGACCTTTAAATGATACTTCTGTACGTTGCATTACAGCTCTTATTGGAGATAAATCATTTGATTCTACTTTTGATGTAAGTTTATTTATAGTTTGTATTACAGCATCTGGTGATATCTTTACATCTGGTCTTGATCCACGTTTTACTTTAGCATTACTTGCAGCAAATGCATCTGAAATAACTTGATAAAGACATCTGTTTATAACTTCATCTGGACCTATTATACGGTAGTTTCTTATGTCAGAAGAAGTATAAGTTTTATAATCAGTAAATAAAGATACAGCATACAACATAAGTCCTATAAAGTCATCAGGTATTCCATAAGCAGCACATATTCTTTCTGTAATTGGATCTAGGAAGTCTTCAACGAAGTTTTCAACGTATAATGTAGTATTAGAGTTTTTAATATAATCTTGCATTATAATGTTTATATCTATTTTATTATATTGAGTTAGATCCATTTCTAGAAGTGGAGAAAGTAAAAGTTCTGCCGTAACAGAATTGTATTTTATAAGTATATAGAAATCTTGTAATTCTACTACTCCATAGATTCTATTTGTAACAGGAATCTTTTTATTATCAACAGACGATTTAGTTACAACTTTATACTCAACTCCAAGAGTTTCTTTAAGTATACTTAAAAGTCCTTCATCTTTTCCTTTAGTAAATAAAGGACATGCTATCATAAGAATTAAAATTATAGGTATTTCTTTACCCATTACTCTTGCATAAGCACCGTTTATTCTTGTATGAGTTACATTTTGTGCAGCAGCTATTGCTTTTTTAGCATCTTCTCCGTAAAGTTCTTCAAGTAAACTTAATATAAACTTAACAGAAGAAGTTTCTCTTTTGTGTCCATTTATAGTAACCCACATAGTATCCTTTTCTGGATCATGGAATATTGGTGTTAAACCTATATGTCCCATATAAGTTTTATTTCCATCTTTTTTATATCCACGGAAATCTATATCTATGTTATCTCTTCTAATAGAAGTGAAATATTTATTAAGATGTATTAACTGATAAGATACTCTATTTTTATAAATAAAGTCACCTAAGTCTTTTGTAGTTTTAACTTTTATATCAGTTGATAGCTCAGATAACCTTTTAAGTACAAGTACAAGAGATTTTTCTTCCATAGATGCAAATGAACCCTGAATAGAACATATCATCTTTTTACCACCAGAAGTAGTAACTATTACATTCTCTCCTGATTTAATTACAGGTTTTGCAGCATTTTGAAATGTTATACGTTTATAAGATCCACCTATAAATATACGTCCATCTTCTGTAGTTTCAGGTATTTGAAGTTTGAATTCAAGTTCTTGTCCATTATGAGTTTGATATCTAAATGTTTTTAAAGTTCCCATAAATTCTCTATCTGAAATATCTTTAGAATCTACACTTGTTAGAAGTGCAGGATAAGTGTACTTCATTGGGTTTTTAATTATGTTTTGATAATCATCTTCTTTAAAATCATTCTTATATGATTTAGTATAGGTATTTATCATATTCTTTGAATAATCAGAATCAGGATCTATATTTTCATCTTCAACTTTAAGAATATGTTTCTTTACATTGGATGCAATTTCCTTTGGTGTTTTAGAAGAAGCTACAAGTTTTTTACGTAGGTTTTTAACCTCAGGTGTTTCAACTGCATTTTTAAGATTTGTATAGTTATGTACTTCTTGTAAAGCAAGTGCTTTCTCCATCTCAGTTGCAACTTTAGAATCAACTATAGTTTGATAAATATCTTCATTTATTCTATCTTTTTTAATTATCTTATTATCTGCTTTCTCTTGAGCTATTTCTTGTATTTCACTATCAAGATCATTATCTATTTCATTTAAATTTCTAATAGTACTTTCTGTAAGTTCATCATCCTCATTAAAGTTATCACTTTCATCCTCAACTTCATCAAAAGACTCAAGATTTACTTTATCATCATTAGTTTCATTGGATAAATCTGTAATTTCTTCTTCTTGAGAATTCTTATCTTTTACTACAACTTTATCAGCTTTTCTAATATCATTTTCATTTTCTTCAATTTCTTCTTTAGTATCTACTTGATCAAGTGGATTATTAATCTCTTCGTTAAGATCTTCTTCCATCATATTCTCAACATCACGAGTATCTTTACCATCTAACACATGAAGTCTTGCAAGTATATATCTAATATTAAAGTTTTTAGATCTTAGAAAAGTATCATTAAATACTAAACTCATAGATTTTCCTTCATTATTATCAAATAGAAGAACTACCTTATAAGTTTTCATCCATTCTTTAAATCCTTGCATATCATATGCCATCCATTCAAGGAAAAGAAGAAGCGGAGAAAAATTCCTCATAAGTTGAGTAAGTATAATTGAAGTTCTTATTCCAGTTCCTTTTAGAAATGGACCTCTAAAATAAAGTATTCTAAACTTGTATCCATTCTTTCCATTTTCATCAGGAAGATGAGACTCTATTTTAGATTTAAATACTTCAAGTGCAGCATGTCTTACTTTTGCCATAAGTTTCATACCTTTATCTAGTGTATTATCTTTTATAAGTTTAGTTATAGTAGACATATCATAGAATATAGAATCTGCTTGTATAAGTGATTCTGTTGATATTATACTTTGAAGTGAGTATGCTTGTCTTTGACCTATTACATATCTAATATTCTTAGCATTATCAAGTCTAAGTGTTTTTATACCAAGTGGAACTACTAGTCTTCTAGGGACATAAAATCTTCTCAGTTTTGCAATAAGAAGAGGAGACTTACGTGTTTTTATATCTTTATATAACTGAAGTGATTCATCTAGTGTATTACACATAGAAAATACAAGAGATACTTCAGTTGAAGATCTTTCTCCTACGAAAACCTGAGTTTTTCCTAACATACGTATATTACTATCTTTTAAGATAGAACGTGCCTCTAGACCTGTATCAAATTCTGGAGTCTTAGGACTAACTAGAGTTTTTGAAATATCAAAATACATTTTATTACCTCCTTTTTTAATATATAAAATTGTCAAAATAAGGGTAGAAAAAATAAATACCCAATACTAGAGATAAGTTTCTAGTATTGGGAATATATTTTAGTTATAAACTATAAAGATAGAGCTTTCATTAAGAAGAACTGGTTCATCTTTAGAAATTTTCATTCTTTCATATACTTTTTTAAAATAGTCTACATAGAAGTTATATGATTTATTTATATACATATATTCATGTAACTTTATTTTAATTTTAGTAGAAGTTGGAGAATTTTCTCTAGTTAAGGTAGAGTTTATCTTAGAAAACATTTGTATTGGGAATGTAGCTGTAAGTCCACGTTTATTTCCAATTGTATAAACTCTTACTATATTATCTGGGAAAAAGTTAGAATATAGTGTATTATTTAACTCAAGGATAATTTCTCCATTTGTATCATCAAGTTCTATTGATACTCCTTTTATATAGTTTGTAGGAGCATTAGGATCTTTTAACATAAGTACAATCTTTCTATTTGTAGATTGAGTTAGATCAAATCTAAAGTCTTTCTTCTCTATAACTTCTGAATCTATTTTCTCTATTAAGTTAGAAGATATTTCTTTTCTATCTTCATCAGAGTAGAATTCAAGATTATCGTGTTTATATATTACTTCTTCTTGAATTGCTGTTTGATCAAGCGAGTTTATATCTTTTAGTAGTTTACATCCATCTATAGCAATTTTAAATTTACCTGTTGAATCAAAGTTATGATCTGTTACTAGAACTAATTGAAGTCTATCTTTAGTTGGACTTTTTCTTATGTATATTTTATCTATGTGTTTTCTTACAGCTTTATTAGAGATAAATATATCATTTATAGAGTAAGTATCATCTGGATTTGTATTAAGTATAAAACTAAAAGAAGTTTTATCTGTTTTAACTAAAGCTGTATTTGTAAATGTAATATCTCCTACTATATTTATAATAGATCTAGTTTTAATTTCTGTTACAGTTTTATCAATTGGATTTAGTTTAACCGTATCAAATGTATGTTCTACTGTATTATTACCTCTTATTTCAAATTCATCAGAAAAAGATCCTCTTCCTAATTGGCTTGCTACTTGCTCTAATGCTTCTATAGTAATATATTTAGAATTAACAGTCTTTAAATGTGCAATTATGTAATCTATATCAGCTTGTATCTCAGGATCAAGTGCTGTCATATTAACAGATGCTGTTATTATATATGTAAATGTGTCACCAGCAGTTCCACTTACTGTAACTTTACTATCTTTTGCAAATGCTATTGCAAATATTTGATTTTTAACAAGTGTTCCTCTTCCCGTTTGATTTGATATTTTAAAATGAATATCGTTATCAGCTTTATTTTGAAGTACGAACAAAGCTCCTTTTGGTATACTTACTACTGTACCTACAGTAGTAAGTACTTTATCTTCATGTACAGTTGCTATATCAAAGTTAGTTTGATTTATAACTTCTGATACTATAGTTCCAGCTATACCTCCTGCTTCTTCAGCTATATACATATATGAATTAGTAGGCATTACTGAAGATAAGTAGTTTTTAGATGTAAGCACTATTGCACCATTTGTATCTGTAGGAGGTGTGTCTGCATCTTTTATCTTTAAGTATACTTTTGAGTTTGGTATAACTGATATATTTTGAACTGTAAAATAATATTTCTTAGTTGGGTCTGTAACTATTTTTCTCCATGTCATTATTTAATCACCTCCACTTTTTCTCCATTCCATTTAATAGGATTTAAATGTTTAAATTCTTGCATTTTCCATATTGTATTAAGTTTATCTTCTTCTGTAGCAGTACTTTCTTCATCGTTATCAAGTCTATATGTCCAAAATCCACTCATAAATGTATATTTAAAATCATTTTTACGAGCTTCACATCTTGCATAATCATTCATATAAGGAACAAGTTCTTCTTTTTCATTTCTATAACCTTCACATCCATATACATGAAAACTCCTGTCACAAAACTCTTTTATCACTTTCATGCCTTTTTCATATAAGAAGAAAACAGTTGACGGAAGTGATAATTCATGATCAGAATATGAACTCATTCCTATATGTTCAAATGATACATTTGTATCTAAAAGATTTAAACATCCTTCTGATTTTAATACAGCATTATAAATATCTGACACAAATGTTAATATCTTTACATTTTTATAATTACCTTTGTATTCTTTAAGTATTTCTAATACATCATGTGGATATATTATTTGATCATATTTTCTATTTAATACTACTAATTTAGTATTAAATTTCTTTTCTCTTTTATAATATACATTAGCATTCATATATCCATATATTAAATGAGTAGGTACAGGTTCTATTTCAGGTTTAGAATGTATCATAAGAACCAGTGTATCTGACTCTACTTCTTTACTACTTTTTACAGCAATCTTTTTCATATAACTCATTATTAATATCCTCCTTTAAAAATTAAAATAAACTCAAAATTGTATCAAATAAAATGCGAAAAAAAATAAAGATCTCTATACTAAACTTAGATAGAAGTTTATCTAAGTCTAGTATAAAGTGTATTTTAGAAGTGAATATAGTTAGATTAGTGTAATTCTGTTAGTAGATTTTTCTGATCTTTTACCAGGTTCAATTGCTACTACATCAGGATTAACTTTACCTGAAACCACAACTGGTTCCATAGTTGATTTATTAAGAACTGTTTGTCTTGGCAACATTGAGTAAGTTCCTAATAAGTCAATGTTTCTTTCTTTAAGAAGTTTTAATAAATCCTCAACAGCTTTCATATATCTTTTTGAATAGATACAGATATGTTGAGAATTAATATAATTTGTGATGATTCTAGAAGATAAAGCTTGAATTTCCTTTGTTGCTTCTGTAGGAGTCATAGTTCCTCTTAAATTAGCGAACATGATTTCTTCAATCTCTTTTGTGAATTCATCACCAGTTAAACTTAAAGCATGTGATAATCCTATTTCAGGAATTCCACTATTTAAGATAGCTGGATTTGTTGCTAGAGTAATATCTACATAATTCTTCATAGCAAATGCTAATTTTTGAATTTGTAAATTATTTTCTAGAAGTTTAAGTAAGCTCTTTTGTTCAGGAGCTATTGGGAACCAAAGTTTTACAGGATCGCCTTTAACTGGAGTATATTTATACTCAGCTAAAGTAACTTCAATATTGAAATTACAATCCTTTCCATCTTTGTCTTTTGCTGGCATATTAAGTTTTACACTTTCAGTCTTACCAGTTTCCTCTAAGTTTTGAACATCCATATAAGGATTTCCTTGTGAAGTATAAGCTATTGGATATTTAAATTCATCACTTAAAACCAATCTCTTATTTTCTTCTTGAATTTGTGTCCATTGTGAAGGACTAACAGCTGCAGCTTTTTTTGTTGTTTGCATATATATGCACCTCCATTTTATTTTTATACTTCTACTATAGCATGCAAGTTAGCAGAAATATTTTTAATTAAGTATGTATATTAACATTACTTATCACACTATTATTTATAATAGTTATTTAATAAGCAATTGATTTTAGTTCAGGAGGTTGTGGTTTACCTGGGCAATAACACTATATAAAGATATCACTATTTTATTTCCTAACCAACGTTACCGAACATTATTTCTTATAAGTATAAAGTAAACCACACTTCCCTTAGTAAAACTTGACATAAGGAATGCAAGTATTCTTGAATCATTTAGCAAGCAGGATACATATTCAAGAATAATTACCCGAACTTGTTAGTAAAAATATGTTATTTCTTTCTCATTTTATTATTAACATAATCCTTTATAGACTTACTAGCAAACGTAGGTTTCTTTCCTCCAAACTTTTTATTCTCATTATATTGCTTTACATGTTTATCTGCAAGACTTTTAGTTGCTTTAGCTGTTGCTTCTTTAATCTCTTTTGGAGGTTCTTCCTCTTTTGCAACAGCTTCTAGTTCATCTTTAACTCTGAATGCTTTTATCTTAGTATAGCTTACATCTGCATTTTGTATATATGTTTCTATTCCTATAACTCTATACTCACGTCTTTCATCTTCTGTATCTAAGTATATAATAACTGTAAATGGACCAAACTTAGAATCCACAAATCCATCAAGTTTAAACTCTATAGTTTCATACTGTATTCCAGCATCTTTTTCTACATGTGGAACACTAGTTGCTTTCTTAATAGTAACAGCATTTCTTGATAAAGGATGCTGAATACTTTTAAGAGTAGAATCTGCATTTATATAAACTTCTGTAGGTTTAAAAGATAAAGTTGCATCATTTTTAATTTCTATATCGCTTTGTTTTATTCTTGCACCATATGATACCTTACTTATTTGAACTATTTTATAACCAAGTAAATCATATTCATTCCTTATAGGATATATAGTAAACGTATTATTTAAATTAGGTACTATTATATTATGGTTATTTGCCATATTCATAAAGCAGAATAGTCCTCTATATATATAGTAGAAATAACCTGTTCTATAAAAACCAAACTCTCTATCAAATGATTCTATTACTTCTGTAAACGGAACATTTGCTATTGGAGGCAACATTCCTAGTTTTGGATTATGATCAAATGGAGATACTACCATTTGCATATCTGGGTTAAAATCACTAAATAGTTTTGTAAATGCATCCATAAGTGTTGGATTTTGCATCATATGAGTAATAGCTGGCATTCTTGTATTAAATACAAGCTCACTATTTTGAAATAAGTACATACTAAATACTGTAAAATGTCCTTCAAACGCTTCTTCTAAACTCTTCTTTGCTTTATAGGCATCCTCATATCTACTATTAGCTTCTGTTTCTACAAGCATTCCTCTATAACTTCCAGGTAGTACTGCTTCATTAGAACTTCCTTTATTTAACTGAACATCATAATTAAGCATTACTTTATAAAGTCCTTTAAACACAGGTTTATTATCTATGGTAATATCTTGTGTAGGAGCTTTCTTAAGTCTATGAAACTTCTCATCTCTACACACTATAGTAAGTATTCTTATAGGAAAATCATTCTCAATAAAATCCTCTACCATATAAAAATTAATAATATCTTTATCACCACCACTGAATTTAACTCCTCCAATATCTGCATATATAAAATAAGGAGACGCAAAGAACCCCTGTGCTTTATCAAAAGCCTCCATACTATATCTTGCATCAGCTTCGTCTTGTTTTGTACCAAATATACCTTTCTTTCCTTCAAGTGAATTATTATATCCTACTTTACTCATTAAATCTTTAATATTACCTTTCATCTATTCCTCCTAAATTTAAATTGCCGAAATAAAAAATTGAAATTCATCTATTATTTAAACGCACATATAATTGATATACGTAAACTTAAATAATAGATGAAATATAACTTATGTTCGTGTAAACTAACCACTCAACTAATAAAAACATCGGAGGTGCAAAAAATTAGTTTGCTTCTGGGGTGTCAAATACATGACTAAACATGAGAATGCTGGATTAATCAATCGTTACCAGACTATGTTAAAGTTATAGATATAGAACTCTTAGTTGATACTTTCAACGAAAATAAGAAATGAAATTTTATCAATATCAAACAGAGCAGTACCCAAACATTTCGTATCACTAAGTACTATATAAGTTACTAGACTATTTTGTGATGTAATTAAATTCTATGTTAGTTTACACGATATGTCTTGTTATATGTGTTTAAAAAACGCCGCAATATTTCTATATATAAAAGTGAGAATAAATCCTAAATAAAAAACCCGCAATGTATCTTAGCTTAGTGAAACTAAATAAGTATAATAAAACCGCAAGATTTACTATATTAATAAATGAGAATAAATCTTTTTATTTCATATAAACTAATACTTATCTTTCCTCTTAGTTTTCTTTAGTTTTCTTCAGAATTCAATATCTCTTGTAAACTTTTTTACAAAGTAAAAAATTTAAACAATAAAAAAGATTAGTTATCAAAACTTTTATATAAGTAAAAATAAATAAATTTATATCTCTCTAGAATAAAATCTAGAGAGAATTTTAATTTTTTCTTTTCTTTTAAAATAATAAATTATTTATGAATGTTAATGAATAAATAATTTATTATTTATTTTCTTTTCTTTTTCTTATACTAATGACATTCTATTAATGAATCTGAGAAGATTCATTAATGAATGTATATTCATTAATGTTATTCTTCTTTTCTTTTTATTTATTCTAGTTATTAAAAAATAAATAACGGTTGCAGACACTGGAACCCAGGAGGGTTCCTTCTACAACCGATTTATTTTTTAAATCGGTTTAGAAGAATCCGATTAATTTAATAAATTAAATTAATCTCTTTTTCTGTTTTAGAGAAAAAGAAAGAAAATTAAAATAAAAGAAAGAAAAAGATGAAATTTTTCTTTCAAAATGTTGTTATAAAAAGTGTGAAATTTGGGTAAAAATTGCTAAAATTTGCGATTTTTTATCAAAATTTATGAATTTTTTACTAATTTTTAGTAAACTTAGTTATATTTAATAACAACTATGCAAATTTTTGAAAATTAAAAATTGTAAAATTATAATTTTAGTTACAAATTTCATTCAATAATTTTCGCATTCTCTATACCTTTAATATATGCGATAAAAATCTTATTTTTGAAAACAAGAACTAGCGTTTAAAATGTGAATAATTCCGAATTTAAAAGGAGGTTAGTTATGAGTATAATAGAAGTTTCTTCTATGAATAAATCTCTTAGTTTTACAGATAGTAGACTCTATGGAAGAGAAGCAGTTTACTTTATTTTAAATATATTACTGTCTCAACCAAAGGGAGGTTTATATGAAACTCCGTCTCTTGGATTTGATAGACGTGATTTACTTTTCTATTCTATGGGTTCTGATGAATATGAACTTGTAAAAGGTGAGCTTGAAACTTTACTTAAGAAAATACTTAAGACACAAGATGGAATAGAAATAGATTTTAAAAGATCAGGAAAAGAAACAGTTACAGTAAGTATATCAGTTAGAGATACGTTAGGCAATGTAGTTCAAGCAGTAGCTGATGTAGACTTAAGTGGAAAAGAACAAAGATATAAACCAGTTAGAGTAAGATAGGAGGAATAATGAGCGGTACAGATGATGTAGTTGACTTCTCTAGAGAAAATGTAGAAGAAGTTAAAGAGTTAGAGAAAAACGAAGATAAGGAAAATGTAGTAGATGAGATAGTATTACCAGAAATACCAGTGGTTCCAATTGATACAACAGGAGATTTACCTGATAATAACTTTATATTTCCAAAAGAGATACTAAGAAAGCAATTTGGATTTAAATCTCATATGATAAAACCAATGGTTCAACTAAACTTAATATCTCAAGCAATGTTTTTGATATTTAGAGAATGTTTTAAAATAAGTGAAATTCAAAGACTTGGACAAAGTATAGCAACAGTAGATCCTACTATAACTACAAGTAAGGATTTCAAAGATACTTTATTTATGGATTTAGATCCTAGTGAACTTGAAAACTACTTAAAGTTTGATCAAGATGGAGCAGATAATCCAGAGATAGTAAGACGTGTAAGAGAAATGGAAGATCTTATAAAGTCTTATACTCAAGCATATTATATTAAATATAAACCAGTTCTATACAAATATCATCCTGAAGTTATAAAGGGACAAGATCCAGATATGCTTACCATGGAAGAGATAGCTTGTATGGAGACTCTTGTAGGTAAGTTTTTCACTTCAAGTTCCGAAATAGGAAAATCTATTTCAAATACATCTACTTTATCAGGACTTGATTATACTTTTAGAGATATGAGTGTATCTACAAGAAAAAGACTAGAAGTTTTAAAGATCGGACTTATAAATGAGCAAGGATATACAGAAGAATCTGTAAATAAATATATTGAAGCATGTATTGACTATACAAGAAAAGCTTTTGATGAAGGAAAGTATAATGTTCGTGAAGAAGCAAAGTATGACGTAGATGGAGCTAAAGAAGCTGTAGGTTTACTAGTTAAGGATGAAGAATGGCAAAAACATTTTGAAGAAACTGGAGAAAAACTTAAAAAGTATTCTACAGATATGTTAGATAAGATAGTTGAACACGATACAAAAGAAATAGAAGACTATGTTAAAGAAGAAGGAGTACAAGTTCTTAACTCTAAAGAAGGTCAACTTATAAAAGATATGAATGCTGCAAGTCAAAATACTTTTAAAAATGGTTTAGAGATAATGATGGCTAGTGAAGGCAAATACTTCGGAGCTCATGATAATGGAGTATCAAAAAGCATTGATAGATCTGATAAACATTTAACATATGCTGAAAGAAGAAAAGCTAAAAGAGATCAAGCTTTACTTGTAGATAAAGTAGAGACATCTAAAGTAGAAGTTAAAGAAGAAATAAAGAAAGAAGTTAAACCTAGAGAAGATAAGTTTGCTAAATTTAAAGAAAAAATAGCAGAGCAAGAAAGAAAGGAGAATAAAGTGGAAGAAATAAAACCAAGTGAAGAAATAGTGGTTACAAATAAAACTGAAGATAAAGTAGAAGCTCCTAAGAAAGTCGAAACTATTAAAGTTGAAGAAAAAGTTGTAACTAATACAAATCCATATTCTTTTAATAACCAAAATTTAAAAGAAAAAGAATTAGAGCTTCAACTTAAAGAAATGGAGATTGAAAAACTAAGACTTGAACTTGAATTACAAAAAGCTAAGCAAACGGTTACTGTAACTCAAGAAGTACAAAAAGAATCTGAAGTGCCAATAGATACATTCATAACAGAAGAACCTAAAGAACCAGCTGTTTATGATGAAGTACAAGAACTTAAAAAAGAAGAAATACTTGATAAGATAAAAAACCCTGAACCAGAAGATTTAACTAAGTATGAACTTATGGAAAAAATGAAAGATATGAGTATTGAGGATGCAAATAAACTTTTACAAGAAACTCTACAAAAAGAACTTATTTCTATGAATAGAGATGGATATAATGAGTTTCCTAAAGTAAATGTTGAACCTGATACTTCTATTCTAAGAACTATATCAAATCCAGTTCAAAGAATTAAAGCTTATAAAGATTCAGCTAAAGAGGGTAGAAAGCTATTCTTACCTAACTCTGGATATGAAGTATTCATAAAGAAAATAAGAGATAGAGATCAAATATCATTCTTACTTGATCTTTTAGATCCAAATGAGAATATGACAGCAGCTGTAGATCAGCTTATACTTGATGAATGTGTAAATATACTTTATGGTAATATGGACTTTGATTTTGAAGAACCTGTGTCTAGAGAAGATTTCTTAAAGTGTATACATCCAGATGATATTATATTTGCAATTATGATGTTTGCTATAGTAAATCTACCTCTTGATAAAGATGGTAAATGTATAGTTAAGATATCATCAGTATCATGTAATGATAACTATCACGGTAATCAAAAGCAAATATTTACACTTAAAGCACCTTTAAGTATTGACATACTTCAAGAGTTTACAAAGCTTTATAAAGTAAATGAAGAATTACTAAGAAGAAGATCAATATTTAATAATAAGAAATATAAATCTATTTATGAAGCATATGAAGAAAATGGAGCTGGAGTAAATGAATATGTTTCTGTTAAAGATGATGTTGTAACTTATAACATAATACTTTCTCCTGTAAACTTATTTAAACTTGGAAAAGAAAAAGAAGAAGCACAAAAGATTATGTATGATTCTATACTTACTGATATTAAATCAACAGGTTCTGTTAGAGAAAAGATAGAAGTTAAAATAGGAAGAGATTTTGAGAAAGTTGAAAGATACCTTGATAATACATCATTTGAATTATTTAAAAACGATGCAAGAAGATTATCTGGCTTTACTAAAGAAGATCTTGAGTATAATTTTGCTGATGTAGTAGATGAAAAGACAAGACAAGAACTTCTTAAAAACCAAGCTATAGATAGAGAAACTCTAATATGTATTTCACATATAATTCCATTACTTGCTGAATATACACAAAATCTTGATTATGCTATGGTTATGATGAACTTTATAGAATCTCTAGAAGTTATATCAAATGATACTGAAGAAAGAGTAGCAGGTCCTATATCACATGATAATTATGGAGAACTTCTTCAAATATTCACTCAAATACCTGATATAAAAGCTATAGGAGAAGGAATTGAAAGACTCTCTAATAAAACTAACTTAGTGCTTGAAAATACAGTAGTTGAATGGAACTCAAGAGATATATTTAAATTTATGCCTAAGTTTGAAGATATATTTGCACCAAAAGATAAATATAAAGAAACTCTTGAAAAAGAAGGAGTATCTGAAATAGAAGTTGAAAGATATCTAGCTGAGTATGATAAGCAAAAACAAAATATGCATTCTGGCAAATGTTTCTGTGGAGCTGAGAAATTTGTACTTGACTGGAGATCAATACTTTTTCAATGTCTGTCCAAAGCATAAGTCCGTATAGAAGTACTAATGTGAGATTACAAAAGATACTATCTATATCAATGGCATTTGAAGGTAAACTTGCAGGTCTTGATCTGGGCATACTTTCAGATGCTGAACTTGATACTATGTATGGATATGCTGAAGAACACTTAAAACGTGTCGCAGATATAAGACAAAACGGACTTAAAAATACTAAGACATATACAAAAGATGAAATATCTAAAATGAGTAAACAGCAATTCATAAACTTCCAAAAGGAACAGTTTATGAAAGAACAAGAAAAGCAATAACAAAGAGATATGTAATTACTTGAGCTCTATCCCTGGAAGCATGGAGTAAATAGTTATTATGATTCTTTAATTGGTTATTTTGTGTATTTAATCAATTAATCCTTTCAAAACTAAACTTTATCTTAACTTGTCTTCAGCAAACGGTTTGAAGCTATAAGGATTAGTTCATTCTAACTAGATTACATCAATCTGGTGATGATGTAACTATTCCTCCTGTGAATTTTAATATTTGACTTTATAATGAAATTAATTATTCTATTTTGTCAAATCAACAACAACCAAAGGATAACCACTTACATAATGAGTGTAGGTGGTTACCCGTCTCTTATTTTTTTTTCCGCAATTTTTTATAACTTGGTTAAAAACAACGCATAGTAAATTTCGTGCAAACATATTTACACACTTATTAATCTTATAAGGAGGTGAATTTTTAATATGGATGATATTAAAAAATCCAATAAAATCAGCGTTTTAGGAAAGCTTAAAAAACTGTTTGGTTCAGTAGTTAAAGCATATGCAAGTTCTGTACAAAGTAATTCTAAATTAAAGTTTCAACCAATAGAAAAAGAATTTGGTTCACTTAAAGAGGAAATCATAAAGCAACAAAATAAACTAAAAGAGAATGTAAGACTTACAAAAGCTGAGCTTAAAGAACTTGTAGGTATAGCTAAAAAAGCAGTAATTGATGCTTATAACGGTAAGGTTTCTATAGAAGATGATTTAGAGGAAGAGTTTAAGGATATGGATTTCGAAGATGATGACTTTGAAAATGAAGGATTTGAATCTTTAGAAGATCCAGTTATTATACACTTACCAGAAATCAAACTTAATATGATAGCAATGAGTATATTATTTGAATTAGCTAGAAAAAGTGTTGACTTTGCTAACTATCTAAAAGAGAATGAAACTAAGGTAACTGATCTTATATCTAGAATAAAGGTTGTAAAAGAAGATCCTAGAGGAGAAAACTTCATAAGTCATAATTCATATGTTAACTTATGTTGTGAGGCTATTGAATTTGGAGCTTCATATTCTAATATACCTTTAAGTGATAATAAAATTATAATGGATAAAGAGCACAGAGCCGAACTTATTCAAGAAATTAACTATGTAGTTAAAGAACTGTATAAAGTGTTCTTAGAAGATAATGTAGCAACTCTTGCTGTTCATTCTATTTTAAATAAAGTATATGGAATATATCTTGATTACTATACTTATAGTAAAGATACAGCTAGTGAAGCTAAAGATGAAACTCTTATAGGTACAATTGATTACTTCGTAGATAGAAGACTTTGTAAAGATATCGACTTTATAGCTAAATTTAATGTAATAGCTTTTTCTGCTATTGAATACGATTATGGTATATCTGAAGTTGATATGACTGCTGTTGCTATAGCTTTTAGATATGGCTTACTAAATCTAGCTGATAAACACCCTGAACTTCAATCAAGATTAATGAGTTTTGTGGTTAGATGTAATGAAGAAATAAGTAATATTAAAGGAGGAAATAAATAATGGATGAAAAAATAACAAACATGCAAGACGCTTCTCAAGCGGTTGAGCAAAAGTTAAAAGATTATATGAATGGTGATACTGCAGAAAATCCTACTAATCCTAATGAAGTTATAAAAACTAATACAGAACTTCCTGATTTAGGACATAATGATAAACCTGTTGAAGTTGAAGAACCATTCAAAACTGAAAGTGGAGTATTAGGAGAAAATCCTACTCTTGTAACTCCACCTGTTGAAAACCCAACACCTGAAACACCTCAAGAAAAAGCTGTTACTGGTGTAACTGAAAAGACTGCAGCTGTTACTTTTGATGAAAATATAGCTAATGCAGATAATCATGATGATGCATTTGAAGAAACTTTAAAGAAAACTGAAGAAGAACTTGATTCAGCATTTGGTGATTTATTTGGACAAATGAAAGAAAATGGTGGTGGAAATCTTACACCTCCTAGTGAAGAAAATAAAGAACCTGAGTCAGATGAAGTTCCACCTTCAGAAGAAGATAATACTGAGAATGAAGAAAAAACAGAATATAATGAAGATGAAAACTATAAAGAAGGTTCAGAATGTGATGAAACACCTAAATCTGTATCAATGGCTAATCCATCTTCTTATATAGAAGAAAAAGTTGATCATTATACTACTGTTGATGATACTAAACTTGAAGAAACTAATGCACCAGTTATAGAAAGTGGTGTAAATGGTGAAACTAAAGAATTACCAGCTGAAAATCCTACTACTGATATAGTAAATAAGGATAATGTAGACACTGGAACAGTAGGAGCTGCTGATGGTGCTGAACAAATTATACAAGAATTAGATAAATTAAACATAGTTGCTGATTCTATAAATGGAGAAACTGGAAGTATTGGATCTGGAGCAACACCTGAACCAAACGGTACAGTTACAAGTGATACTTTAACAGGTACTGGATCAGAATCAGAAGAAACTGAAGCTGAAGATAATACAACAGATGAATCAGAAGACCATAAAGAAGAATCAACTGAAAATGAAGATAAAGTTGAGGAAGAAACAGATGAAGTAAAAGAAGAAAATACTGAAGAAGGAAATGGAGAAACTCCAAATGAAATAGGAGATAATTCATCAGAAGAAGCTACAAGAATGGATCCACAACCAGTAGTTGGAGATGCTGGAGATACTAATAATCTTGAAAGTGATGTAGATTTACATGGTGATAAATTTGAAAAATCTGTAGAAGAATTTGATAAAATTATAAAAATAGATTCAGAAGATGGTAAAAACTTAGGTGAAAAATATACTTCTGAAACTAACTTAATTACATCTACATTAGATGAAGCAGTAGCTGCAGCAGAAGCTGCTAGAGCTCTTATTGAAAAAGATATGGCACATATGGGATTTGAAGCTGCTATGTTAGGACTAAGTGGTAGTGGAATGGAATCAGCTACTAATCCAGACACTGGATTTGATAATAACGGAGATATATTAAACAGTATCTTCAAAGACTTATAAAATTAAATTAAAGAAGGTGTTTAGATAATGTCAAGATCTAGTGTAATAATAGATGTATATAACTCTTGTAAAAGTCCAACTAGAGATATTGAAGTGGCTAAAAAGATAAATACTTTCTTTAAGAATAATATTCAAGCAGTTAGTGATGGAATAGTTAATACAACACTTAAAATAAGCGGTAGTGTGAGAGACGATATGGCTTCATGCTACCGTCTATCATCAAGTGATTGGGATAAGATTAAGAAATCACCTGAATATTCTAAGTTTGCAAACTCAGCATCTATTCTTAAGCTAGGTCTACTTATATCTTATATACAGACTGGATCAAGAGTATTTCTTGTTTTTCTTTTTATGCTCGATTTCTCTGCAAGGATGCCTAAGTATTTTAAAAGAGACTATGATAGAGCAATAATGAAGTATACACTTGAAAACTCAGCAGACGATAGAACTGACTTTAAACGTTATGGAATGAGTCTTATAACTGTTGTGAATAAGAAAGTTGATACTTATATAGCTAAATTTGGAAAAGAACTGTCAATTAAAAATATTGACGATAAAACATTAAGACTTCTATTGCAATCTATACTTACACGTATGAATGCAATGGTAAAAGCTATATCTCAAAAGTATTATAAAAACTTCTATGATAAAGATGTTAAAATTATGATTCAATATAGCAAGACAGCAGATGGTAAGCAAGTATTATCACCTATGAACGTAATAGAATCTGTAAGAGAAAGATCTATAGATAACTTAGCTTATGCTAGTGATTCACTACTTAAAATGGCAGGTTTTACTATAAATGGTAATATAGAGATATCTACACAAAGAAGTATGGTTATAACATACTGGAGAGATATTCAATCTAGTTTAGTTAAAGTTTCTAATATGATACTAGATGATTGGATAAAGAGAGTAGGTTCTAGACTGTCTATAAAGGCATTTAGAACTGAGTTTTTACGTACTATGAGTATAGCAAGAAATGTTGCATATATTATGAGTGAAATAGATGCAACTGTTAATGTGCTTATTTCTAAAGCTAATCCTACTATTAGAATAGAAAGAATAGAGTTTAGAAAGAAGATATATTTATACTTACTTGCAAATATGTATATGCAAAGTAAGGATCTTATAAATTAATAAGAAAGGAGGGGAACTATAATTGAAATTTAGTTTAACTTTAAATAGCTTATATGAAGAAAAAGCTGTTATAAATGAAGAAAGTTATGGTATAGAGAGTTTAATTGACTCTAACTTACTTAGTTTAGATATGTCTGAATATAAAGCTTGTGTTGAATCTATATATATGGATATGAATGCATCTAAAGAATTTGATATAGGTATAGAAGCATTAACTATAAAAGGTAAGTTAGTTAAGTTTTGGTATAAAATACTGGATATAGTTGAAAAGCTGTTTGGTTATGTTTCTTCTGGATTTAAATTTTTACTAAAGAAGTTTGGTAAATTAGAAGATTATTCATCTGCTAATATAAGCAATGCTCCTATAAGAGCATATCATGCTTTAATAAATGAGTTATTTAAAAAAGATGAATTTGAATCTGAAGAAGATGCTGTTAATTTTGCCTCTAATTTAATAAGTAAGTCTAAGATTCTTAGTAAATTAACACAAGAACATAAAGATATGATATTAGAAGATATTAGAAGCAATTATGATAGTAGTTCTGGTAAAATGAAAGAAGAGTTTGAAGGAAGAGTTGAAGTATATTATCCTGATGAAGAGTTGATAAAAAATATTAGACGTGTCTATGATGATGAAAGTAATAAATATTCATCGTGGTCGTTCTATAATGCAGGAATATCTAAAAATATTACTAAAGAAGATAATACGTATTCAATAGACTATAGAATAATTGAAGAGTGTTGTATACCATATACAAATAGATTAGCATTTTTATGTAATATGCTACTAGGTATAAGAAGTATACCAGATATTAAAGATGAATTTCATTTCTATTCAGAAAGAATGAAAAGTAATCCAGATACTATTAAAAATATATCTGATACTATAGACAAATTAAATACAGAGTTAGATAATTCAGATAAGGCTGAATATAATATGACAAAGGAGATTTTCAAATTTAGATGTTATCGTGATGGAATTATAGATAGTAGCTATAAATACAATGACGATAAGTTAGATGTTAATTCAGTTGCAACCATAGTAAAGTGGATAAATAAAGAGTTTATAGATGTTGTTAAAATAACAGAGGAAATGCGTAAAAATATAAAAGAAGTAAGAAGAAAAGCTAACATAAATAAATACGATACTGATCAATATGTTTCAGAAAACTATAAGAATCTTAGTAACACCCTTAAAACTATTCCTAATATATCTAATAAACTTGTATCTACATCTAAAAAAGTATTTAATAAAATTGGTGGAGATTTACTAAAAAAACTATCAATAGGTGGATTAACTCTAAGTTATGTTATAACTCATAAAAGAAGGTGATATATAGATGAAATTTACAATAGGTATTGAAAGCATTAACTATTTTGAACCTCAAATAAATGAAGTAATCTCAGATGAAGATACTTTAGTAAATGATAACATAACTCATTTACAATTTCAAGATTATAACTCTGCATTTGAGTCAGTTAATGCTGAAATAGAAATTATGTTAAAAGGATATGAAGTACAAGGAACAGAAGCTGATGATACACAGAAGAAAAACATATTTGTAAGATTATGGGAAGCTATTAAAAAAATGTTTAGTACTTTAGGTAAATGGATAAGTGATGGATTTAAGTGGGTTGCACGTAAATTTGGATTTGGAGGAGCAAATAATCCTAATACTGTAAATGAAAAAACAGCAGAAGTTGTATCTGAAAGTTTTACTAATGTTGTAGAAGAACTTAAAAAAGAAGATATGTCAGAAAATAAAACTGAAGAAGTTGTGGTTCCCGAAGCTAAAGTTGAAGAAATAATTGAAACTGAGGTTAAGAAAGTTTATTCTAAACCAAAGTTTAAATTTACAGCTCTTCAAAAGCATCATGTTGAAACTATATTAAAGGAAATTATAGCCAAAGAAACTAAACCTACTAGTACAGCTATTGCTATTAGAAATGAAGATAATAAAAATTTTACAGATATGGTTCTTATAAACGTAGCAAAAATTGTAAAGACTGCAGTTATAGAAATACCAATTATGTATTTTGATGAAGTTGTATTAGAAAGACTTAAAAAAGAAGGATTTAGTACAGGTATAAATGGTAGTAATCAAATTGATTATGACAGATTAATGGGAGTATATAGTTGGACTAGAAGAAAAGATGAAGATCGTAAAAATATAACTACTCCATATGTATTGAGTACTATAATAAGATTTCTACTAGATGTTGCATATTGTAACGGGGTTATGGTTAATGTAATTTTAGATTTCGATATTAATACTTCTATAATTACAAAAATAAAAGATAGTATGGATGCACTTAAAGATGTAGAACTAGAATCTGGAGATCTAGCTACTGCTAAATCAAATATATTCGCATTACTATCTGTATTTAAAACTAGATCAGGACAACCTCGTATGAGTTTAAAAACTACTAAATATAATCTAGAGTTACATAAAGTCATAACTAAGGATGGTCGTGACTATAGAGTAGTTGAAAAGAATATAATAAATCTTATAACTGGAGATAAAACATATAAGTTAAATGAAGAATTATTTAAACTTCTAGATTTATGTGCAGGAAGATTTAGTAAAGGGTTTTTATTTGTTGAAAAGTTTTTTGAAAGTAATGTATTTAAAGAATACATGGGTTATCAAAATCCAGATAGATCTGCTAATAATGTAGAAAATGAACGTAAGAAGCTTTTAATGTTTACTAAGGCTATGCTAGTTGATATAAAAGAGATATGCAGACATGGTGTAAAGTTTTTATCTAAATGTAAACCTATGGTAGATAAAAATATTAAAAATTTAGATAAAATGGATGTTGAAAAATTTTCATCTAATAGGTATAGTTAAAAAGGAGGAATTAAATGAAATTTTCAATTGGAATTGAAAGTATCTCACTTAATTATGAAGATGAAGGTAAGATGCTTGAAGAAGTAGAAAATTATGGAGAAGAATCAATAAATGATAATATGTTTCATTTAGAGATTCAAGATTATAACTCAGCTATTGAATCAATTAATGCAGAAGTTGACATATTACTGAAACAAAGCGACTCTATAGTTGGTACAGAAGCTGACGATACAACTAAGAAAGATCCTATATACAAACGTATATGGAAAGCTATTAAAAAGATGTTTGAAACATTAGGTGATTGGACTAGAAGAACTCTTGACTTTATACTTGATAAATTCTTTAGAAAAGGAGCAAAAAAAAATAGTACTACTGAAGTAAGTGAAGCAGTAATTAAGACTAAAATGAAAGTCATATCTAAAACTATGCATCATATAAAACAATCTGGTAAATATACTAAACATGAAAATACTAGTATTAAAACTGTAGTTGATGATGCTATAAAAACAGAGTCACCTAATACTGAAATAAAACAAATTGTAAAATCTGACATTGAAGAACTTGTTACTATAATAGAGGATAATATCACATCTGACGACATTCCTGAAGTTAAGAATAATAGATTTACCTATGAATTATCTTATTTGGGTTATTCTGATAAAATGATGAGTTCTTTAGAAAAACATAAAGGAAATTTATCTAAATTATATATAGCAGCTGCATCAATTGCAAAAGAAACATCAAGAGATTCCATAAATATATTAGCTGAATCAGCATTAACACTTGCATTTTACTTTAGAGAAGTATTATCAATAATTTCACTTGGTAATGAAAGTGGTATAGAATTTGGGTCAGAAACCTCAACTAATATAGAGATATCTGAAGCAAATAAAACTGTAGAAGAAATAGCAAAAGCTTCTGATAGTTTAATGTCTAAAAAAGCTAAAGTATTATTAGTTGAAAAGAAAATTACACTAGAGTTTAATTTAGCAATTGATCCATCTAAAGACTACGATGATATATTTAATAAAGCATCTACAAATACTGACTTCCGTACAGCTTTTAAATTTGAGACAGAAATTACTCATATATTTGAAAATGGAAAATCTATGATAGATGAGTTATTTAAATCTATAAACACATTAGAACCTAAAGAAGCAATAGATAAAGATAAATTAGCCACTATAAGGACCATAACAGTTAATATTAATAAGATATTAAAGAACTTAATTAAGATTATAAAAGAATCTACTTATAGAAGACTAAAAAGAAGATTTAAAGATAATAATTTTGATAAATAAAGGAGTGATTAATTTATGAAATTTGCACATGAAATAGCTGGATTAGAAAATGTAAATAATTTTATAAATCCAGTTGAAAAAGAAGAAACTAATTTAGAAGGTATGGAATCTCTTATAGATTCCAATCTTCAATCTGCTGTTATTGCTGATAATGAAGCAATATTCAACGGAGAAGTTTCAAGATTTGGAGTAGAGTCAGTACATTTGTATGCTGGCCTTGAAGCTGATAATGCAGCTACTAAAGAAGGTCTTTTTAAGAGACTTTACAATGGTATAATCAGTATATTTAAAGCACTTGGAAGATATATGGGTGTTGTAATTGATTATATTAAAAAGAAGTTTAAAAAAGACAAAGTAATTAAAGAGGCTGAAAAATCAGTTGAAGAACAAGCTGAGTTTCTTGAAGCTTGTAATGTAATAAAAAAGAAAAATAAAAAATTATCTGGATCAGAACTTATGCAAATGTTTAAAGATAAAGCAACTGAAATGGGTCTTACTGGATTTGGAACAGGAGCAGAAGCAGATGATCCATCTAAAAAGGTTTCTGTAACTATAAAACCTAAATGGAATGTTAATAGATTTTTAAGTATGTTTAGTAAAGATAGTACAAAGGTTATGCTAGAAGTTTATCTTCCTTATTATGACTCATCTGTTAATATACTAAATGGTATTAAGAAAGCTAATAACTACATAAATACAGCTAAAAGTTCGCTAACAGAGATACCTAGTTCAGTAGAAGAAATTAATCAAAGTATAATAAATGTATTAATACTTATGGCTAATACTATTGGTATATGCTTAAGAACAGGAGATATAGATAAGAAGTTCCCTGATATAAAAGAAGCTCCTACAAAAGTTACATTTGTAGATAATGCAGTTAATGAAGCTAATAAAGGTTTGGGAGACATCTTAATTCTTATGAATGCAACTGGTCCAATAACTTTAACTAAGATAGAACTTAATACACCATCTGACATGTCAGCTTCTGAAGTTAAAACTAGATTTAAAAATACAGAAGTGTATAAAACAGCTGTTGAAATGTATAATAACGTAGGCACTGCAATTGAAGCTGTATCTACATACTATAATAAGTTTTTAACTGGAACAGGAATAGGAACTATAGAAAGAGTATTAAAAACTTTGGACTTTAAAGCAGGAAGAGGTGGAGATAAGTCTCAAATAGAAGGATTAAAAGGAACACTTCCTAAGTTCCAAAGAATAGTTAAGTTATTTATGAAAGTTATAACTACTCAGAGACTTAAAGAAAGTGCAGTAGAAATTGACTTATAATAAGGAGGTTTGAATTATATGAAACTTATTTTGTCTTTTGATAAACCCGTTATTGAAGAGGTTGCACAAGAGTCTGACATAAGTCTTCTTATTAACTCAAACTTAGATTCACTAGAACTTACAGATATGTATTCAGCTGTTGAGTCTTGTGGATTTGACATTGATATTAGTTTAAAAGGTATTATTGGAGGCGGACTAGAGTCTGCTTCCAATAAATCTTTTTTGTCAAAAGTTTGGGATAAGATTAAAGAGTTTTTTGATAAGATTTGTGATTACTTTAGAAGGGGTATTGAATTTGTTACTAAGAAATTTAAACGTAATAAAAGTAATCTTGATAAATCTGTAGAAAACTTAAAAGAAGCAGTTAATGACTTAAATGAAGATGCTACTAAATCTAAAAAACCAGTTAAAATAAATGTACTTCAACAAAGAGAAGAAAGAATTAAAAGATATGCAGAAGTAAGAGAAGCTGGGGTAGTTAAACTAAAGTTTAGAAAAGTCACAGAAGAATTTCTTGATGATTTCTATAGATTTATAGAAACTATGTCTGATAAAGATGTTCAACGTGCTTTAAAAGAAAGAGAAGACATAGTTGAAGATATAAAAAAGGTACTTAATGTAGGTGTTGAAAAATTTGTAGATGATGATGCTGTTGGATATTTTATAATGGTTTTTACACACTATACTCTTATGCTTAATATTTGGAAAGGTGTATGTAGAGCTGATATACTTGAAGATAATAAGAAATATACAGATTTAGTTAACACAGCATCAGACACTAATTTATTTGGAAACTATGATAACTATAAGAAAATAGCAGATGAGGTAGTTAAAACATTTGAAAAACCTTATGTTAAAGCTGGTAAAAATAAGTCTCTTGACTATTTTACTCTTGATATAAAAATTGATAAAGCAGAAGAAGATATAGAGAGATTTATAAGAAATAGAGTATGTGAAAATGGTAAGTTTATGTCTGTTATGGAATACTTAGATGATATTTATAATGTGTTAGGTAATAAAGTGTACGATAGGTTTACTATACATGAGATAGGTAAGGGTACACTTAAATCTTATACTTCTTTAAATAATAATTTTAAAAACGATGGTACAGTGTCAAAAGAAGAGTATAACGATACTCTTAGAATGGCTAAGTTATCACTTACTGCTTCAAAAGTACTGTCTCATAGTTTTAGACATGTAGTTAATCATATGTGTAATATATTAGGTTCCATAGAAGACGATATAAAGTTTGCTATAAGAGAAATACATGATATTAAAACGTATGATCAACCTGAAGAGAAAAAAGAAAGTAAATTTTAGGAGGTTATAATGCAAAAACGTTCACCTGAAATACAAAAAGCTATGGATTTTGTAATAGGAGAAATAGAAGTACTATCTCCTACAAATGTACAAAAGATACTTGCTTTATGGGATGATATGACAGATGAAGAACTTATAGAAAACTTATGTAATCTTCAAAACTTGTATCATTCTCCTGGTAAAGAACCTACTAAACAAGTATTACAAAAGATGATAGCTAAAAATAGAGTAATAGTACAAGAAAGATTTCGTATATTTGATACAAACCCAGATGATCCTAAAGGTATAATACCTGCAAGAGAAGCTTGTTGTTATATTCTACCTATAAGACGTAATCAACAAATATCTGCAAAAGAATCATCTGTTGCAACTAAAGCAGAAGTAAGAGATATTACAAATCAAGTTACTGGTGAAGATAAGAAAGCTCAACACTCAGATACAGAAATTGCAACTACTATAGCACATGGAGGATATGCAATAAACCGTGAACTTATGGGAGCTGCATCACATGATATGGCAGCTAAATCTGTATTTAGAGACGAGTTATCACAAAAGGGAGAAGTATCACTTAAAGATCTTCCTAATAACCCAGAAAATAAGAAATCTCTTATATTAATAGATCAAGTTTTAAAGATGATGGGTTATGACTCTGACCTTGTATCAACACCTTTAAGTGGAAGGAGATAAATAGATGAATGAATTAACACCTATGAGAGTCGCTCTTATGCAAGAAGATGAAATAGATGATTTTATAGACACTCTTGGTTTAGAGTCTGCATTTAATGAAGGTGGTATTCTTAAAAGAATATGGACTAAGATAGTTACAACTAATTTTATAGTTGGTAAATGGAAAGCAACTCAAAATCAACTAGAACTTCTTAATAAAATAGATACTACAAAAATAAAGAATGAAGATTCAGTAGTATCTTTTACAGAAGAAGATATAAAGTCACTTGGTGAAGCTATGGATGTGCTTGAGTTCTCTAAAGGACTTCCAGAAAAAATGCTAAACCATGCACAAAGAGCACTTGAAATTATAAGAAAGATAGATAAAAAAGTATTCAGAGCTTCAGATGTTGTAGGTAAAATGTCTAAACTAGTACCTGGTAAAGTATTTGGAGTTACAACTATAATGAATCTTGCTGTAAGTGGATATAGAGTTGAGCACTTTGCTAAGATGTATGAGGATGGAGCTGGAGTTAAAGACGCACCGTTTCCTATGCAATTAAAAGGATATGTAGGCAGAAAGACCATAGAAGTAGTAGATAAAGTTACTGGTAATAAAGTTAGACAGTATGTAGGAGCAATTCCAGCTAGTTTTATAAATGGATTTGCTAAAGTAAATAAGTTTTTATTCTGGTTCGTAATAGCAAACTTAGTTCTGGGAGTTATATCTACTGCTATAACACTTATACAAATTAATAGAGTTGATAAGTTTATGTCTGATGAAGATGTAAACTATTTGAAAGATTTCTATAATTTATTATATAATGATCTTAAACAAGCTTATAAAGCTGACGATGGTTCTAATAAAGGAGTTATAGAAAGACTTGATAAAATAATAAATAGCAAAGATAAAGTTGTATGGAACTATAATAGAAAAGTAGAATTTACTAATGCTTTAAAAGAAGTAGCACCACAACATTTATACTCTATTAAAGAAGCTGTTAAAGTTATGACTGGAAAGATGTACTCATCTACTATAAGAACTACTAAGTCAATAGTAACTGCAAGTTATAAGATAAATACTACATTTGAAGAATTATCTAAATATGAACAAATGGTAGACATGCTTGAAGGAACTATGATAGTACTTACAAAAACAGCTGAAGCTTATTCAACTATAGTAAAACAAATGAAAAAATTCTAGAAAAAAAAAGAATTATAAACCCGAATAGTATTTAATTTACTATTCGGGTATACTCTTTTTTTAACCGAAAATTATAATATAAATTATATTATAAAATCCATATAAAAATAAACTTGATACTACTGATTTCTTATAATTATCTAGTTTAACTTGAAAATCATTAGCTATAAAATCAAGTGCTTCTTGGCTTTTATATCTTTTAACTTTATTTCTAAACTTATTCTCAAGAATTATAGCCATTATAAAATATATTATACACACAAGCATAACAGTTACACTATAACTTCTATTAAACTTAAGCATAACTCCTAGTATATCATATTTAAAATGATTTAAAATAAATATAGCTATTATATGCATTATTATATAAGTAATAAGTGTTACTGGTATAAAAGCTGTAAGTATAGCTCTAGTTATAAGTATACTTAAAACATTATTTACAACATTCTTTTTAAAATTTAATGCAGTTTCTTTATAAGTTGAATAATTTATTCTCATTTTTGTTATCCTTTCCTATTTAAAATGGTGTTAAAATAAGCTATAATGCCTCTAAAATCCAATCTTTTGTATTTTTCGTATAAATATTGATTAATACTAATTTATTGGAAAATAGAGGCATTTTGAGCTGTTTTAATTAATTGTAATATTTACTTTTATTTCTATAATCTTTCATAATTTCTAAAGTTTCAACCATTAAATCTGTAACATAAGTTCCTTTCCATACTTTAGGAATTCCTAATCTTGCTAACATAACTTCATCATAGTTATAATCACATGTGTAATCATAATCTTCAATAATTGAATTAAATGTATTAGATATATGTGAGAACATTTCATCTTCTGATATAAATCCAGTATCATAATTTAATTTATATTCTTTTTGAATTTCTTTTTCTTCTATTATATCATAATACTTTATAAATATAGGTGATACTTTTCCTATAAATAAATTAGCTGTTACATCTATATTAGAAAATTCATTTATAGTTGTATAGTAATTTGTATTAGTTATATCCTTTACTACTGAAGCATCGTCTGTAAATGCATTCAGTATATCAGAAGCTATAAACATAACTTTTAAAGCATCATTTATTGTAAGTTTACCACCTTTAAATGTATTAATTAAATATGAGTGAATTACAAAATCTACAAGAACTGAATACAAACCTTTATCGTCAGTATACTCATATTCATTTTCTTCAAATACTTCATTAGTGAAGTATTTCTTACATTTTACAGTACCTACACACTTATCATACTCTTGCTCAATTACTTCACTAGGTTGATTATCATTATTAAAGTTATCAATTTCTTCTTTTATAATACTTGTTATATATTCATATACTTTAGAAAGATTAGCATATCCATCTTGTATAAGTATATCAGTTCCAAATAACTTATCTATTTTACTAAAAGCTTTTGAATCATCAATTTCTTTTTCTGTTATAAAAGTATAAATATATTTAATTATATTCTCTACTTTAGTTAAAACTTTATACCAATAAGTTTCCTCACCATCACTTATAGATAAACTTTGTATTTCTGGTGACATTTTTATAGTTGTAGGTTTAGATAAGATTCCTCCTACATTAAGTCCTAGTGTATCTGTAAAGTTTTTAGGAATTATAGGAGTAATCATAATATCATCATATTTTAAACAGTATTTCATTTTATGAACTGTTCCTACAGCTGAATTAGTATATTCAACATTAATAGCATCATTTAGATCTTTTACATATTCAAGTAAAGTATCTATACTACTATCTAATATAGATTTTACAGCTCCCTCATAATAACCTCTTAGTATTCCATCATCTATATAGTATTTTATATAAGACTTTATAATACTATCTAAAATAGAATTATTATCACTACTACTGATTACATAATTAAACTCCTCAAAATTAATATACTTTCTTTTCATAATTATTCCTCCTGTTTTTAATTTTTATATAAATGGAATATCTCTGAATACATCACAAAGATATTCATTATCTACATTTTGTATAATAGAAGTTTCTGTTTTTAATAACTTCTTAATAAACTTCTTAAGTTCTTTATAATATACAGATCTCTTACCACTATAAATAAAATAGATAAGATTTACAAGATCTCCATAACATTCATGTTTCTTATCTATTTTACTATATCTTACATCTACTCCTGAGTTAGTCTTATATAACTTTATAGTTACAGTTGACTTTCTACTCATAGGAAATTCTATAAGAAGACTATACTTATGTTTAAGTCTAAACTCTACATAGTCTCCAAATGAAGTATATTTAAGATCTTCTGTTCCTTGTATAAATAGTGCATCATGAGATCTCTCTAGTACATCTCTCTTTTTTATATTATTAACTTTAAGAAACTCCTCTACATATTTATCAATACTTCCTTTAATAGTGTTATAAAGCTCACTATTCTCATAATCCTTGATAAGAAGTCCTATAAGTTTATTTCTTACAGGTTTTGGAGATTCCTCTATATCAAGATATGTAAGTTTATCTATGTAACCCTCTTCTGCTAGAACTGATATATTTGCTGATCTCATATCATATTCTCTTATAACTTGCTTAATAACTTTAACAGACATATTAACAAACTCCCCTTTATTCTTTATATGTTTTACCTTGTAAGAAATCTCTTACTACCCAAACCTTAAGATTTACTTTTTCTGCAATCTTAGGAAGAGTATATCCTTTATCTCTTAGTTCTCTTATCTTTTTTCTTTTACTTTCTGAGATATACTCAAGTCCTTTTACTTTAACCTGAGCATGTGCTACATTTGCTCTTTGAGTAATGTATTCTAAGTTCTTTACTCTATTATCTTTCTTATTAGCATTCTTATGATTAACTATCATCTTTTCTTCTTGTGGTCCTAAATATGTGTGTGCTACTATGAGATGAACCTTTCCTCTTACACGATTCCCAGATCCATCCATAATATCCACACAATCATATCCTCTATCATCATCAAACATTTTAAGCTCTCTTCCTGTCTCACAGTTAAAGATCTTACCATCCTCAGATACTTCATATTTAGGATAACTTCTACCCTTTAGTATTACTGTCCTCTTTTCTTTAGACATTCTATCTCACATCCTTTTATTTTATTAAAACGTGAGAAATTGTCTCTATTAAGATACATTTTCCTTCTCAAGTTCTACTAAAAGAGTATTATAATTTACTACTTTTATACCTAGTTTTTCTGCTTTTTCTATCTTATGTTGTGTAGGTTTATCTCCTACTACTAAATAAGAAACATTAGAGCTCACAGAACTTACAACTATTATACCAAATCTATCATCAAGTTCTCTTGCTATCTCATCTCTTGATATATCAGCAAATGATCCTGTTATACAAACTCTCATACCTGCAAGTTTAGAATTATTCTTTGATTTAAATAACTTAATTCCAAGTTTTTCAAATTCTCTAAACATAGAAACATTAGATTTATTGCTAAAGTAATCTATTATAGATTTACCAATAGCATCTCCTAGTATTTCTTTTATATTATTTGGATATTTTTCACATGTTTCAAGTAGTTCATCAAAACTTTGAATTGAATTTACAAGCTTTTTAGCAACAGTTTTACCTACAAGTGGAATTCCTACTGAACCTAATATATCTGCATAAGTAACATTTTCTATACATTTATCTATTGCAGCTACTATATTATCAACAGTTTTATCTGAGTATCCTTCCCAAGTTATAATAATATGAGTTTTACTTTTAAGCTTAAATATATCAGGAAATGATTTAATAAAATTAGAATTCATTGCGTCTGATATAATAGCTGTTCCTACACCATTTAAATTAACTCCATCTCTTGATATAAAATGTTCATATTCTGCAAGTTTCTTATCAAAACATTCATCATTTTTACATACAAGATCTTTTCCAACTCTTTGAAGATTAGAACCACAACTTGGACAGTTAACTGGAATATCTATATTAAATATGCTATGAGGATCTGCTTTATCTCTATATTCTTTATCATAGCCTACTATTTGAGGTATAATCTCAGCTGCTTTTACAACTTCAATTCTATCATTGATTTTAAGTCCACTACTCATAAGAAAGTCTATATTATGAAGTGTTGCATGTTCTACAACTGTTCCATCTAGAATAACTGGTTCAAAGTTAGCAACTGGAGTTATCTTTCCACTTCTACCTACTTGAAATGATACTGATTTAAGAATAGAACTTGCTGCTTTTGGAGGAAACTTATATGCTACTGCATAGCGAGGAGCTTTAGTTGTTACTCCTAATCTAAATTGATCTCCGAAGTTATTAAGTTTAAATACAAGTCCATCACAAGGAAACTCTTTCTTATCCTTACTTATACTATCATTTCCTAGAAATTCACTATAAGTTCCAAATTTAGCAAAGAAATAATAAGGAATTCTAAATCCTAGCTTAGATAAGAACTTAAGTACCTCTTCTTCTGTATTTAAGTTATATTTATTTGGATTTATAATTTGATACATCATTGCATCTAGATTTCTATCTGCAACTGTTTTAGGATCTTTTTGTCTCAGAGTACCACTTGCTGCATTTCTTGGATTTGCAAATGGTTTTTGTCCAGACTTTATAAGTTTCTCATTATTATCTGTAAATGATTTAAAACTCATAAGAATCTCTCCTCTTATAGTTATATCATCTTTAAAATCTATCTCTTTAGGAATAGTTCTTATTTGCATTACATTGACTGTAATATCTTCACCAGTAGTTCCATCTCCTCTTGATAATGCCTGTACAAGTTTACCTTTTTTGTATATTAAACTTATACTACATCCATCAAGTTTAGATTCTATTATAATATCTTTATCTCCTGTTGCACTACTTTTAGTTACCCAATCATTTAATTCCTCTTCATTATAAGTATTTGAAAGTGATAGCATTGGTACAATATGTTTTACTTTATCTCCTAGTGTGATACCTGCTCCTACTATGTTATCTAAATTACTTTTAAGCTCTGGAAATATTTCCTCTACTTGAACAGTAAGTTTTTTAAGCCTATCGTACATAAAATCAGACATTAACTCTTCTGAGTCTAAATAATAAGACTTATTTGCTTTTACTATAAGTTCCTGTGCATTTGTAATAGTCTTTACATCATTTTTAGTAAGCTTTTTAACTTTAGCATAAATAATGTTTTCTAAAGAACCTATTATTTCATTTAATTCTTTAATTCCCATTTCATTAATCCTCCTTTTAAATTGCGAAAATAAAAATAAGCAAATGCTTACTCTATAAATTGATATTATAAAGTAAGCTTCACTTATCAAAAGATTATATCTAAGTTATAAATAAATAAGTCCATTTCTACATGCTATAGTAAGTTCTTCTTTATTCTTAGGAAAAGTAGTTTGTTCATGTGTAAGTTTAGGTTCTTTAAGTTTATACTTCTTAATCATTTCATCTCTGCTATCACATTCTATGAGACATTCTGCTTTTTTATTAAACTTACCAAGTAGTTCATAACATATAAGATATAAAGACTCAGGTAGTTCATAACCTTTATTTGCAAGTCCAGTCATAGGATTCCAACTAATTGCAGATGGATGGTGTCCAAAGAATACTATTGCATTAAATTCTCTTGGAAATACAAAGTTAGTAAAAGTATCACCGTCTTTATCACCTTCAAGACACTTTGCTATAGTTATTTCTGTAAGTTTTGTAACCTCATTATCTGTAAGTCCTATTATTCTAAGTCCTACAGCAGATCTTTTATAAATACTTGGAGGACGATAACCAAAACAGAAATTTACATTATCTTTAATCATATCATCTAAGACACTATCAAGCATCTCTTTATCTGCTTCATTAGGAGCATTAGAAAGTATTCTATTTATTGCTTCTGGTGTTATTTTGTGTTTATCTAAGTAATCTCTATAATAACCTATAATCTTTTCTCCAAATATATTATAAGGAAGTATAATCTCATCTGAATAGATATTTTTACATCCTTCAAGTACAGTTCTTGAACTATAAGGTAAACGACTTGCTCCAAACTTCTGTCTAATCTCATCATTTTTACCTGTAAGTCCATTTATAGTTATTTCATATACTTCAAGTACTAGCTTCTGTATAGTCTTTAAAAGTTGAAATATTTCATATCCTCTTCTTTTCTTAGCAATGTAACCATTTTCTACAAGTTCATTTATAGTATTTTCTTTCTTTCTAATCTCACGGATTTTATCATTCATAAGTCTATATTTCTGATTAAGTTCATGAGATTCTATTCTTGGTTCTTGATGTAGATTATATGATACTCTAAATGGTCTAAAGTCTTTACTAATAACAGGAAACTTAGTACTCATAGCTGCATCTATATTATTTAAAAAATAATCTTGTTTGTCAGCTGGTACATATGTTTTTATAAATTCTATAAGTGTACTTCTATCCTGGATATCAAATAGGTTTATTATATTCCTATTTTCTCCTTTCTTGTTTCTTTTAGATTTATTAAATGCATATAAATCTTCTATAATAGTATTTCCAGTATCTCTTGAAACAGTTGATAATAATTGATTTAAATAATGTGGATTAAATACTTTATATACTCCTAAATCAAACCAACCTCTTTTACAAAGTCTAATATCTGTAAATGTTCCACATTTTTCACAGTATTGACCAGCAATGGGTGACTCTAGATCACCACATTCACAACTAAACCTTTTAATTTGTACCTCTTGTGGATCTTTACTACTAATACCAAACTTATATGAGTATATTGATTTTGTAGTAAGAAACATAGTCTCATTATGAAGATCTGTATAATCTACATTTAAATCAATAATAAATCCGTCACCAGTTTTAATGTCCTCGACAAACTGGTTCTCATAATTTACTACTGTATGAGATATACCAAACGACACAGGTACAGTTTCATCCATACGTTTTCTATCTTTGGATGCTTTCTTTACTAGACTAAAAAATAAATTACCATCATCTCTAATGGTTTTAATAACATCTGGATAAATGTTATTTTTAATATTAGTCATTACTTCTTGTGCTACATACATGTCTATTCCTCCTCTGAATTATGTTACAAAAAACTATTATATTGTGGAACAAAATAGACCTGATCCCGTAGGACCAGGTCATAATTTAATACAATAAACTCTTTGCTCATTTGATGATATATACCTATTTAACCTTTGGTCCAGTATATACTATCTTTAAGAAACATTGCTCTAAGAAATAGAAGTCGTTAAGGTCTCCATCTTTACAATCTGGAATTAACTTAACACCAAGTTCATCAATTACATGTTGAATAACCTCAGTATCTAAATGTCCAGAATCTATTACAACTTCCCATATAAAATCACACAAGAATTCAAATATAGCCTTCTTTTTAACTTCTTCAGATGTAGTACTTTTAAGAACATCAATACATTTATTAACCTTCTTAGTCACTTCTGTCTTAACGTCGCTTCTACGACCATCAACTGAAGTAATATTATTTTCATACATTAAAGTTATATTACGTTTACCTCTAGTTAAAGTAAGACCATATTTATCATCTTTCTTTATTAGACTCACTGACGTTGAATGATTAAAAATTACTTCATCTTCATACCATGTAATATCTTCTCTTATTGAACTCGGATGTATATTTAAGTATAAATATGTTTCATAAACCTCATCTTCACCAGCCCAATCACCTCTCATAAGTGATTTAAATCTTTCTAACATATCTGCCTTATTAAGATATGGTTCTGGTTTTATCGTAAATTTTATTCCCATTAATTCAGCAAATAAATTAATAGCATAATACTTGCTTTCAGAACCTTTAACTTTAGATTGAGAATTTTTAACAGCCTTTATGAATCTATCTAAAAACTCTGAGTATTCTTCTATAGAAGAAAATTCCAAATAGTTTTTATCAACACCTTTTGCAGCTGGTAATCCCTTTCTTTTATCTTCTTCCTCTTTTCTCTTTTGTATTCTAGACTTCATTTCATTTATACCATCTTTAAACATTTTATAAATACTGTAAGTTATTAAAGCTGTTCCACCTACAAATCCAATCAATCCAAGAAAACTCTCTTGTCCACTTACCTCACTCTCCATTGAAGGACCATAGAATTCCTCATAAATAGTCATATTACTCATTCACATCACTTCCATTATAATGAACAGGTATTTGTATTTCACCTGAAAAGTCATCATTTATTAACATATTATCATCATACGATAATCCCATTTTACTAAAGAATGCTCTTTTGACATTCTTATTTGTATTCCAGCAATCATAACTTACATCTTCCATCCATTCATATAAAAATTTAGCTCTTCTCTCATCATTACCAGGATTTCCTATTATATCAAATGCAGTTAGCTTTTGGAAAAGTTCTCCTATTTCTCCATATTTACCAACTAAATCTTTTACCATAGGATAAGACACCTTATCTCCAGTATATGAATTTATGAATGTTAAACATTTATAAGTACCATCTGGGTTTCTTTCAAGTACAGCATATATATCATGGTCAGTACCTTCCATCATAAATCTATCAAGAGGATTATAGAACTCACCCCAAATAGGAATAGTTACATAAGTTCTACCATCCTTTCCATCATTTTTAGAATCAAGTATATTCATCTCCAACATACTTTCATCTTCTATAGTAAGTTTTGGAACTCCTGTAACCTTAGAATCCATTATTTTACCAAAAATCTCCATAAGACCATTCTTTTTCATAAGACTTTTATCTTTATTTATTTCATTTATAACTTTTTTAAGTTTAGCTATCCAATCACTTACTTCAGATTTAGAATTGAAGAATACAGTAGCTTTATTTACTTTCTCTCTGTATTTAGCATTCTCTTCCTCTTCACGTTTCTTTCTTCTTTTGTCTGCAAAATGTTTAAGTACTTTAAATCCAATATAGGTAGCTCCAGCTGCAATTCCAAACCTAACAAGTTTATTATCAAGCAATCCTTCTGTTCCTGCTATTTCAGATTCAAATGAGCTTCCATAAAATTCCTCATAGATACTCTTGTTCATAATTCCTCCTAGTTATGTTTTATAACCACCATTATATTAGGTATTTTACGCTCTTCATCTGTTTTATTAGCAAATGTAGGATTCCATAAAGATCTATCTAATGTATACCCAAGTTTTTTGTATATTTCTGGAGTTATGTCATTTTCTATGGCAATTATATCGTCATAGAAAGACTCATACATCATATTAGTAAACCAATCTTCAACCTCAGCTGGTATACCATTAGCAATCGCACATCTATTAATAGCTGTCTGTATTATCTGACCAAAGTTTCCGTATTTCCTTAGATCTTGTCCTTCTACAAATGTAACACTTTTACCACTTTGCTTACTATATAAATCTAAACATATCTTTCCATTTTTATCATCTTTTCTGAATACATATCCTGTTCCTGATACAAACACTTTATTACCAACATCATAAATACTTAAAGGATTTTCAGAAGAAGGTATATGTTCTATTAGAAGATCTCTAAACACTTCTTTATTAGATAATCTACCAGCTACAAAATCTCTAAATTTACCAATTGCAGCTTCTTTACTTGGATAAGGAGCTTGTAGTTTTATGTTAAATTTTGCTCCTACTAAATCTGTAAAAAATTGTAGTGTTGAGTATGTATAATTACTATCCTTACCTTTGAATTGAGTGTTAATCTTTTTAATAATACCTAAAAGATTATCATAATGAGTTCCCATTTCATCTTCGGATCCTATAGATATTGCAGCAACCTTCATATCTTCATATCTACTTTGCTCCTCTCTCTGTTTAATCTTTTCCTCTTTTTTCTTTTTCCATTTATCAAATAACCACTTACCTGCAATTATAACACCAATAGCACCTGCTGTTCCAGCAAGTATTTTACCCAAACCTTCATTACCAATCATTTCTGATTCCATTGATGGACCATAAAATTCTTCAAATATGTTATTATTCATAATTACCTCCATTAAAATAAAAATTGTATAGGTATTGCTACCTATACAATTCTAAATATTATTAAACTAAATTAGGTGCAGTTTGTGTATTAGTGTATTTAATAGGGAATAATAAAACTCCATTAAATACAGAACCAATTACTTTTATAATATTATCTTCACTTAATACACCTACATTACCATAACCCATTTCTTTTAAATAATCAGCAGTTGCACTATCTATTATATCATAGATTTCTTCTAGTAGTTCTATTAATAGATCATCTGTAAATATATAAGTAGCTTCTCTTGCTAACTCTATATTATGTGATCCATCTTCATTATTTGAACTATCTCTTATATATGTAAATATGTTATCTATTATTTTACCGAATTGACCATATTTATTATAATAGTCTTCATCTTCAGAAACTGCAACTATCTTCTTATTAGCCTTATTTTCAAATACTAATATAAACTTACCATTTCTATCTTCCTTTATATCAGCTTCTATATTTTCTAAACATCCAGTAACATAACTTTGAATATCTACATCAAACCATTCTATTTTATGATAGAAAAGTCTATTAGAATTCTTTATATCATCAATAGTATCTCTAGTTTTAAATCTAAATTTTAGAGGACTATTTCCCATATAAGATATAAATGCTGTTGTAGGGAAGTCTTTTTCTTTATATTGATAAGTGTTATTAAGCTTTTGGATCACACTTTTTTCTTTCTTAAAGAACATTTCTAAATCAGCTTCTGAATTAATATGAATAGTAGCTTCTTCTATATTCTTTTGATCTATTGCAGCTTGTTTTCTAAGTCTTCTTTCTTTTATTTTATTAAATGCATATCTTACACCTGCAAATAAAGCAAGTCCAGTTCCAACAACAGTTGCTCCTATTCCTATATTAGTTAAGAAACTTTCATATCCAGCTTCATACATATATCCATATTTAAAAGACTCAACACTTTCTGTTCCTTCGGGTTCAACCATAGTTTGATTTCCTTGCATTATGTTGTAGCATAAGTATCCACATAACTCTTCTTCCTCACCTATATAACTACAGAAGTAACTATTCTTATTTATATTAGGATATAACTTAGCAAGTTCTTCTATATATACAGCTATTACATATTTTTGGAATTCATCTATCTGTCTAAATAGTTCTTCAACAGTAGCTTCTTGCATATATTGAGACATTATAGATTGCTCTTCATTACCAAAAGCTTCTTCACATACTTTTTGCATTGCAGCTATAAACTTTTCTCCAAATACAGCATCTCCAGCTCCAGGAGCAAACTTAAGTTCAAATTGTTTAGTTGATTTATCTGAACCTAAAAACATTTTGTAATCATCTTTATCTTTTACAATAGCAACTTTTGTATTAGATAGAGTATAATCTACCATAGAGCTATCTAAGTTAGTTTTAAGAAGTCTTATAGCAACTAAGTTCATATCATTTGGATTATTAGTAAAGTTATTATGAATTTCATCTGAACTATATACTCTTTCCATAGATACTCTTAAATCTTGATTTGCAAGTTTAGATATAACTACAAGAAGTGGAAGTTTTTTAGCAAGTTCCTTACCTATAATTCCAGCAGTAGATTTAAGTGCTTTAGTTTCTATAGATTCAAATTTGCTAAGTTCTTCTATTGATGGGAATTTAAGAGTATATTTTTCTTTATATTCTGCTTCTGCTTTAGCAAGTTTATCTTTTATTCTATTTTTAATAAGTCTTGCTATTCCTCTATAAAGCATATAAACACCAGCAAGTCCAGCTGTTATTTTAAGAGATGTAGAATGAAGTATACTAGAGAAATGTCCAGTTAATGCATTTAGCCATACACCTTCAGTTGCAACTATCTCATCAGTATCTTCCATTTCAGGTTCTTTTGGTTCATCATCTAGATTTTCTACAGAATCATCTCCGTCTACATTATCAGGAGTGTCATCATCTTCACTAGGAGCTATAGCATCATCACCATCAAGTTTAGCTATTATGTTATTTCTAACATCATCAACTATACCAGCAAGAGTTTCTTCTCCGTTTCCATCTTGCATATCTATATTAAGTATATCAGTAGCATTTTTAATAACTTGTGTAGCAATATCTTTAAGTTCTACTTTAGTTGCAATAAAAGAAATCTTTTCAAGTGCTTTCATCACAACAAGATAATCCATAAGTCCACCATTATTTCTTATTTCAATTATGTTACCAATTGATTCTCCAGCTGGTACAGAACTTGGTCCTCCTACACTAGGATTTATCTCAGGTATATTAACATAAATAGAAGCTTCTGTATTATCTTCTAAATCAATCATATTCTCAGTAAAGTATATCTTTGTACCAAGTGATGCTTTTACTGACATAATAGCATTAATAGCCTCTACAATGTCGTTAAATGCCTTAAAACTTATGTGTTTTGCTGTATCTGTTAGAGTTCCATTTATCTGCAAACTTGGTCCTACAAGAGCAAGAGAAGCTGTTAATCCAAGTATATAAGCAACTTGTAATCCTTCATATATAAAAGGAGTAGTTTCATTACCAGTAAGCTTACTCATTATAGCTTTTTGATCAAGTAATTCTCTAAAATCCTTAAATGTTTTAACTACTTCATCTTCATTAAATGTTTTAGCAACTATTTCTTCAGCAGGTTCTATAAATCTACCTTGATACTCATTTGCTCTAAATGAACCAGTTCTTTCTATTATATCAGAAGAAAGTAAAGTATTCATATTTTTAACATAAGCATTTATATGAGAACCAGATAGTTTTACAAGGTTTGCAGATCTTGCTTCTTCCTTAACTATTTCGTCATCAGCTGATAACTTAGATTCGGTTTCATATTCAACCTCGTTATCATCCTCAAAATCATCAGGTTCATCATCAAAGTCATCATCTGTAGATTTATCATCTTTACCATCTTCAAAGTCAACTGCACCTATATTAAAAGAATCTTCATCATAATCATATTCTTCGTTAGTTTTAGCTTCCTCTTCTATTCTATCTTCATCTATTTCTTCTGCTTCAAGTCCAAACATATTTTTATATATTTTAACTTTTTCTTTTAATTTCATTTAAAATTAACCTCCTTATTGAATTAATCTATTTGCTCTAACCATATCACCTATAACTTTTTCATACTTATCTCTTTCTGAGTTAAGTTCAGATACTGATCTTCTTACAAATACAGAATCTTGAAGTAAACTTACTAAGAAAGTATCAGAATTTGCATCAAAGAAACTTAAAGATAATATTGGATATTTAGCATATAGTGTTTTTACAAATCCAGGATTAGTTATATTTAAACCATTTTCTGCAAGTAACTCTCTTATTTCATCGGAAAGAAGTAAAGATACAAATGGTTTATCTATAGACTTAACAGCATTAAGCATAGTTTCTAAAGTCTTAACTGTTCCAGGTGAGCTTTCATTAGATGCATTTTTATTTCTTAAGAAAGATAGAGTAACTACATTCTTAACTTTTTGCCATAAAGATGTAGCAGTTTTAACTTCTGTTACTGCATTTTTATGTTTAACAAAGAATGAAATAGCTTCTTCTTTAGTAATAGTTTTAGCAACACATCTTATACCTATTTGAAGTCTTTTCTTTTCAAGTTTATTACCATTTTTAACTACAGTTTCAACTGATATAAATGTAGGTAAACCAGATCTTCCAGTCTTTACAAACACTTCTTCTCCTTCCATAGCAGGAGTTGAATTCATTTCTTCTTTATAGAAGTTTTCTACACTTTCTAAGAATACAGAAACAGCAGTTGAACCATTTGTAGATACTTCTCCTTCTTTTTCCTTTATAACTCTACCAGTTGCGTCTGATATTAAAGCTATAGAACCTGATACTTTTACTTTATCTTGGTTTGTAAGAAATGGTAATGATTTCATAATTCTAGATACATCACCTGATCCATTTCTAGTTCTTCCATCTACAGAAGACTTAATTATCATACCATAAAGTATTTCAAGACATCCACAGTAATCATCTCTTATTCCTTTAGGTATATCGTCTGATACAACTACAGGAATAGTTACTATTGTATCTTGAACATTTCCATAGTTTGAATCAAACGTATTAAGAATAGCTGTTATTGCAGGGTATACAAATGCAACTGCAAGTGTTGATATTGCACTAACTATTAGCTTACTACCTATTTCAGATTTACTAAACCAGTCAGCAAATGCTTCTGTACCAACTACACCTTCTAATCTATTGCCATCATAATTAAATTCTGGTAAGTTTTCATTTACTTCCTTAATAAAATTATTGACATGTAGATCAATTTGTTCTTTAGTTATCATATTAAAAAATCCTCCTTTTTATATTTGTATGATTTGTGTTAAAATACTACGTTTTGTTTCTATCGAGAACGAAAAAAAATAAATAGAAAAGATGCTCAGAAATTAATCTGAGCACCATATTTACATAAGTACATTATTTCTTAAGTCTTTAGTAACTGTATCTATTTCAATTGAAATATCTCTGTTATCGTCAAGAGATTTAGCATGTACAGACCATACTCCAATAGGTATCATAGTTGCAGTAAACTCTCCTTGAAATACAAGTTTTGGTACACCATCAACTAACTCTCTTTCTATTAATATATATTTATTTGTATCTTCTACATAATCTATTCTATTTGCAATATTAACTCCATCTTCTAGATAGTGTATTGATTTAATAAGTCTTGCTGTATCCTGTTCTTGTCTACGATTAAATTTAATAATACCTTCCATAACAAGTTTAGTTTCTGATCTAAGATATTTAAAATTACAAGTTATATCAACAAGACCATCTTTATACTCATATATAGCTGTAGGTCCTTCATAACCACTATCTATATCATGTCCTTTTGCAAATGCTTCTATTTTATATATAAAGTTATCTTCATCAACATAAAACTTAATCCTTTTATTTCCAGTTTTATTATCAAGAATAGTTACATTCTTAATAATATCTTCACCTGTATTAGCATCTTTATCAACTTCCATTTCTAAAGTATCAAAAAGATCATCTTTCTTTTTAAATCTTTCAATTTTGCTCATTTTTCACCTCTTTCATTTTAGCTATAAAGTCATTATACCAATCCATCATAGAATTCATATCATACAGTTTACTATACTTATCTAAGAATTCTTTATAAGGATGATCCAAATCTCCTATTATCTCAACTGTATATTTAGAGATATACTTATTAGATTTCCTTATACCAACACCTTTATATCCAGGATATTCAGATCTATCATCCCCACAAAGTGCAATATAATACTTAAATAGAAACGGAGTTATTATACCTGGATCAGCACCTAATGGATACTCTCTTGTCTCCTCATTAAGAGAATAATACTTCTTACCATCATAAATATACACATTTTTAGATTTAATCATATGCATAGTTACATCTTTTGATATTATAACAGACTTAAGTTTACTGTTAGTTTCCATCTTTTGTATATACATAGCTGGATGTGCACCATGTACATTAACTACTTTAAGATTTTTTATATTTGAATTATTCTTTTTAATATTAACTATAAGTGATTTAAGAAACTGAGACTTATTAAAGTCAACTCTTTCATCTCTAATTCTACACCAATCTTCAAATATCTCTTTATGATAGATAGAACCTTTTGTATAGTATATAAATATAAGTTGAGTTCCTTTTTCTAAATATCTTGTGATGAAATCTTCTACTATATAAGTTATCTGTTCAACCACTTTTTCATCATTTACATTCTCATTTCTAAATAGAATAGATACTGTATGATTAAGATCAATATAGATCTTACTTGCATCTGTTTCTAAAGAGAACATTGATTTGAATATCTCATATGTTAGAACTTGAAAATAACTACTTTCTAAAACTTTCTTTTTTAAATCATGCATATTATCACAACCTAACTAAGAAGTTCTGATAATTTATTTAATATCTCATCAGATATCTCTACATATTTCTTATCTTTATCAGTAAAATCTTTACTATCCATATCAAAGTTCTTAAGTCTATAAACTCTTAATATACAGTTCTCAAGTGTTGCAAGTTGAACTTTAAAACTCTTGTGATTATCTAGCTCTTCTTTGATAGAGTCTATATCAAAACTCCCATTTAGAATAATGTTTTCTACTCCATTATTAGGAGTACTCCATTTATCAAGATAAGTAATAGTCCATAAAATATAAATATCAAGATCACTACTAATCTTTAATATAGATGGTTTACTTCTGTCTGTTATAATATGAATAAGTCTATCAAGTCCTCCATCTTTTAATAACTGCAAATTACTTTTAATCATATATTCCTACCTCCCATATACAAAATCTTCTACATATTCAATCATTATCCCAATTATTGGATGCATTCTACCATTTCTAGTTAGAAATCTAAGACTACTTATTAAAGTAGTATACTTATTTATATAACGTAATTCTTCATATTCTTCATCAGAAACTACTTTAATATCCTCTTCTAATACCCAACCAAGAGTTTCTTCTAGTCCAATCATATAATAAGCAAATCCTATTTCATCGTCATCATCATATAGTTTGCCTATAGTATCTTCTATTGCTTCAAGTGTATGATATAGACTTGATATACTAACTACTTTCATGTATCCTCCTTAAATTTTGGTTAAAAAAATAAAATACCCTCTGTCTCGATTTAGAAACAGAGGGTAATCTATTAGATATGTAGAATAAATCCAGTTTTATCATCTTGAGATATAACTGAAGCTTTTAATCCATATATAGATTCAGTAACTGCAGATGCAATAAGAACTCTTACATCTACAAGTAAATATGGAACATTATCTACTAGATAAGCCATAACTGATCCTTGAGGTATTAAAGTTTTAAATATATTTTTAACTTTAGGTATATCAATATTTAAAACTTGTTCTGTAGGATTTAAGAAACTATTCATAAATGGATTCTTATAAGTTTTTCCTGTTAAATTATAAGATGCTGATATTTGTACCATAGGAATTGATTCCATTGGAGTTTCAGCTCTTCCATTAATATATTCCTTTTTAATTATAGGATTGTGATCATCTGCTTCTCTATAAATAGGTGCAGCTTCTATATATTTACATTTGCTTTCTTTATCTATCTTAGAAAGAACTTTTTCATTTAAAACTTCTTCCATTCTTTCATTAGAAGCTGATAAATTAAGTGCTACAAAGTTTGCTCTTGCAGAAATAAATGTAGATTCTTTAGGCATTTCTTTGAATGCAAATAAATAGAATAAAGTATCTTTCTTAAACTCTGTATTAGATAAAGTAACATGTTTTTCTAAATCAAAGTTTTCTTTAGGTAATCCAGTTAAGTATGATTTAATTAAAACATTAGAAATAAGTTCATCTATTCCTAATATAAGTACAAGTGAGTTTCCTCTTGTACATACTTTCTTATAATTAGGATGTAGTATTGCTTTAACTTCATCTGTTAAAATAGATAAATCTACTATAGATGTAGGAATATATCCATTAAAATCAGTAACTGTATTTAAATCTTCTGGTTTAATACATTTATCTAATTTAAGTTCAGCTACAAATGTTTTATATTTATCATCCCATTCAACATTTTTAACTATATTAAATCTAGATTTAACTTCTCTTTTAATATCTTCAATACTTGATTGAAGTGATACATAAGATAAGATATCTAAAGGTACAGTAATAGTATCATCTGTTTGACCTTTAATAACTCCTATAAAAGGTTCTTCTTGTGTTTCTACTACTATACTTCTTTTAAATGGTGATACAGGACTGTCTTCTCCAAATCTTACAAATGTTTTCTTATCTGGAGTTTTAGTTACAGTTCCTCCAATTTCACCAATTATTATTTTAGGTGCTTCTACTTGTTTATCTGTAGATCTTGGAATAGATGTACCTTTAATTTCTGGTGTTTCTTTACCTCCTTTTAATACTTTTTTAATTTCTGTTACTTTTGATTCTTTAGCTTTGTCTACCATGTGTTACTCCTCCTTCATGTAACTATAATAATATTATTTTAAAAGGTAATAATCCTTTTAATTGACTTAGTGTTGTAAATATTTTTTAATTAGTTTATTACCTTTTAATTACACGTTATTATATATAAGGATAGCAAGATAAGTTAAGAGCAACATAAGTATCTTTTGATAAAGCAGTTTCACCAAGTAAAAGTTTATTTTCATCTTCTTCAAGTCTTATAAACATTTTATCTATTACTTCTTCATTATATTCTGAATAAAATCTAAATCTATTCATATTAAACATCTTTAAAAAGAAATTATAATCATCACTATTTATAATCTCAGCTATATCATTCATATGAAGTACTTCGTATCTAAATGACTGATAGAATTCATCTGGAAATATATCTCCTTCTTCTCCGTTATAGTTTAAATAGTTACTCAAAGAAGTTATATTATCTCCTTTTGATATAGTATCTGTACACCAAGTTGCATAATCTTTATATGCATTTAGAATAAATAAGTTCTTAGGTTTTTCATTTTCATATTCTTCTATACATTTATTTAACATTTCTAGATACATTATATTAGCATCTAAAACTATTCTTTTACCTATATAAGTATAAATATGAAGATAAAGTTCTTTGTCTTTAGATCCTATATTTATTCTAGTCTTAATTTCTACCTTATTCTTTCTATCATATATCTTATATTCTACTATTTCACACAAGTATAAGAATATATTAATAAGTCTGTCTGTTTCTGATATATAAAGCTCTATAAGCCTATCTATCCAGACATAATCATATCTTTCTTTACATACTGAAAGAAGTCTACAAAATGAAATAGGATCAAATATTCCTAAATCTATATAAACTATAACTTGATTTGGTGACATAAGTGAATAATCTTGCATTATAATATCAGCAATTAAGTTATTATCTATACCTTGTATTTGAAGTAAACTCAAAGTATATGCATACTCATTAAATAAACCATTCTCTATAAGCTCTTTAAACAGACAAAGAAGATAACTACTTATTAAGAAGTTTCTATTATAACAGAACTTATCTTGATTTACTTTATATTCTTCAAGCTCTATCTTAGGTAGTATATCAACTAACACTTGCTCATATTTACCATTTCTTATCTTATCTATACTATATAAAGTAATATATTCCCATATATCTCTATAGTACTTCTTTGACTGATAATCAAAAGACATAAGATCATCAAGTTCTACTTCATCCTGAGTTACAAACATCATAGCTGCATCTTTAGGAGACTTAAGTCTATAGAATTCTCTCATTATATGTTTTATTTCCTCTTTTATCAACTAATATCACCTCACTGTTATTTTAAAAGTATTAACAAGCTTATTCTCTTCTGCCTGTTTAAATGATATAAGAGCTCTTAATTTCTCAAGTCCTTTAGTATTTAGTACTTTTATACCTTTTTTAACTAAGAAATCCTCAGTTAAATCAGAAGGTTCTCTTATATCATTTAATGCATATATTAAATAATGCAGTACTGTAGTTCCATATATAACTCTAGATACAAGACTTGGCTTATAAGCAAGATCAGAAGCAACTTCAGTTGGTATAGTTACAAAAGTAGTCCAATCTGGAGTATCTAGATATCTAACATATGAATTAAACACATTTAAATTAAAATCATCATAATTAACATCAAAGTTTTGCTTACTCCAAGGTATTATATCATAATAACTTTGTGAAAATCTCTCATCTAATAAGTCAAGTACTGTATTAGGTTCTTTTGGTGCATCAGAACCAGCTGGATATAATCCACTTCCTCTTAAAAGCTTTCTTATATTAGTAAATTCTCTAACTGACATCTAAACCTCCTTATTCGTCTTCTTTTTCTGCAGGATTCTTTTCTCCATCTTTAGAAGTATCTTTAATTTCAACATTCTTACCAGTTTCAATTTCATGTTCTGTTCTAGGTGTAACATTAGGAATATGTGTAATTTTAAATTCATTAGCCTCTCCACCTATTACAAACTGTCCATAAAGTACGTCACCTTTTTTAAGTATCTTATTATTTATATTCTCAAGATCGAACTGTTCCATCATATAGAAGTTTAAGTTAGTCCATACAAGTTTCTTTTGACTAATCTTTCTTCTTTTATGTACGCCAGTTGTCTCATGTGTATGTGCACCACATCCAGCTGGTGTTGTAGGACCACTTAAGTTACCCTTATCTGTTTCTATAGTACCAGTTTCCGCAGTTAGCTTCTTAATTATACCATGTTTTATAAATCCGTCTACTCTATATGCATGCCAAGTTAAGTTTTCTGCTTTTATAGTAGTACCAAATTCAATATCTTTTACCTTATTCTTATCCCTTGCTGTAAACCCATCATTTAATATAATAGTATTATCTACAGGAACTTTTACTTTACCAGTAGGATCTTCTACTGGTTTATCAGGAGTTTCAGCTTTTTCAACTATTCCTCCCATAAGTGCTGGTATAGTTACAATAAAGTACTTATTTGTAATTCTAGCACTAGGTTCTGCAAGTATACATTTATAAAGTCCAGGTATTACACCCATATTAAGTCCATTGAATATCATATTATTCCTCCTTATGTTAATAAAATAAACTTGAAATTTGTTTTTAACTGTCCTATAAATAAACAAACATTTTATATGTAATACGATTAAGTAGAATGGAGGATGAATAAATGATTAATAAGATAGATAAAGTATTTTACCATAAAAGGACTGAGTGTTTAGCTGTACCTTGGAATATATCTATTAAGAAAATCATATCAGATACTATAGTTCTTATATCTAAGAATATGAGATTTGATATAGATGAGGTTAATTCACAAGGAACTGCAAGAATATGTGCATTTACAACAGGTATAACTAAAGAAGAAGTAATAGTTATAAAACCTGAAGAATTTGAGGATTTTGATATAAAAAAAGATATACATGTAAAGATATATCCTATTTGGGAATATGGAGTGTTTCCAGTTGATAAAAAAGTTTGTGATAGAATTATAAGAGACTATGATTTCTATATAGTAGGATCTATTAACTGTATAGATTCTTCTATTATACAAAACTTAAGAGAATGTTTTCCTTGGCAAAGCTTTATGTTATATGGAGATACATTACTTGATTCACCTGAATATGATAACTCAACTGCAAGATATCTTACAAACGTATCTTATGAACTAAGAGATAACTTTGATTTTAATAAAATATCTAAAAATAAAAAGATAAACATAGCTCTTAGTAGACTAAGATGTGATGATGATCAAGCTTTTAATAAAATATCAGTATCTAATGTAGTTGATATAATGAAAACTGATAGAATTGATATAAATGAAGTTATAACTTATATAGATGATGAAAGTTCTGTAGTTTGTGTTCCTAGAAGATTTTATGCAGATCTTGTAAACGAAGTATGGTATAATAAAGGTAGAAGCTCTGATTTGGATTTAGAAGTAGGAAATACTTACTATGTAAAGTATCCTTTTGTAACGCAAAGAGATAACGAAGAAATAGTAACAGTTCCAGCTATGAGTCATATAAAGATTACAGAAGTTAATAAATCTCCTATATTTATAAATGAACATGAATGTTATAAATGTAATATTAACGTTTATGATAGTGAAGGAACAGTTATTGACTATATTACTGATGTTTTAATAGACTTTAGTGATTATTTACTATCTTTTAGTAATGAAAACTTTGAATACAATAATGTAGATCAATTTGAACATGTTAATACATTACTTTCTGAATCTAAGTTCTTTAATTTAGGTAATGAGATAATGTGTATACAACCATTTAGAATAGTAATACCAGAAATAACTAAATACTTTGTATGTAATAGAGTAGTTGCATATATTGAGTTTATAGAAAGATATGTTGGAGTTAGATCAGATAGTAACTGGTTTAAGTATGTATGTAGTGCTACAGATGAAATTAAAATAAGATACACTGATGAATTTATTTAAGGAGGTAAAAGAATGCCAATATTAAAATTAGTAGGTTTAGGAGTTGCATTAATTGCAGGTCTTGCAGGATTTAAGAAACTTGATGAGAAATCTGATGAATCTAGAAGAGAATCATTTAAAAGAGATGTTGAATTCTTAAGAGAACAAGGATTTAATAATCATCAAATTTCACAAATACTTAGAAAAAAATTCTAGAAAAAAAAGAAACCCTAGATGTTACTCTAGGGTTATCTTCTTATTTTTATTCCTCAATCCAATTAGATTCTTCATCAGAATAATCATTATCATCATATTCTTCTTCTGATGTAGTGAATACAGCTCCTTTATTTATAAGATAGTTTTCTCTTCTCTTATCTATAAGTTCTTTTTGAGAATCAGTTAAATCATAGAAGAATCCACTTGCACTTGTATAAACATAACCATTCTTTAACATTTTCTTAAGCAGCTTAGATTCTTGGATGTTAAACCAATATCTATCTTCTATTGAGTATATTTGACCATTATTAAGAATCACAAGTCTATTATCTTCAACTTTTACATCTGTCATAACATGTCCTTTATACCAAACCAAAGATAAAGTAGCAGCCTTAGAATCAATTCCATTTTTACGCTTCCAATATCTATCAATGCTAGAAGTTACATTCTTTTCTTTAAACTTATAAAATGCTTTAGCAAGTTTATGTTTATCTCCATGCCAACCAACATACTGATCCCATATACAACCATAATCACCATACCAGTGATTACAGTCAATTAAAGTTACCTCATCAACATCTAATTCCTTTACCATTCTTTCAAAATCTCTTACATAATCTCTTCTCATATACTATCAACTCCTTTTTATTTTAAATAAGACTTTTATTCCGTACTACGAGAATAAATACGGAAGTCTTTTATTATTATTATTTAATCATATCTAATATTTCTTCATAATTATAATCTTCATAATCTAGATTATCTTCATTGAATCTTTCTTTAAGTTTTTCAAATTGCTCTTTAGAAAACACTTTTTCATACCAAAGATCATAAAGATATCCATCAACTACAATTAAATCTGAGTTTTCAAGATTTCTACAATCAGGTATTCTATCTGTTACAGACCATCCTGAACCTACAAGCACTAAATTATCATCTTCAGTAACATATTTAGTAACTTCTTTATCTCCTGCTAGAAATTTATTAAATATATCTATAGCAAGAGTTTCTTTTTCTACTGGAATTTCATCTACATTATCTTCAGTATCTGAGTTAACACAAATGTATATATTTGCATCTCCTCCTTTATCTAAAGATTCTTGTGGTACATTTTCTTTAGATATTACATTAAACGAAAACATATTATTATCAAATAACCATCTTTGTATTTCTCCTAAAGTTTCAACTCTTCTAACTGACATTATTCATCCTCTCCTTTTATTTCCATATCTCTATATTCTTCTTCAGTTATTTTTGTAAGACTAGTTTTTCCATGTGGATATTTTACTTCTTTAAAATATACTATATTAGATTTATTATCTTCTATAATCTTCTTAGTAAAGTAAGATCCTGTTACTACTCCTATTACAAACATTCCAAACTTAATTAGCTTATCAGCTCCAAATATTAAATTCAACATCTATTTCACCACCCTTGTAAAATTCTTTTCAGATAATTTCTTAGTTTTCTTACTAATTATGTCATTATATAAAGGACTCTTAAGAATATCCTTGAATGCATTAGTAAATCTGTCATCATAGTTTTGCTCATCTAATACAAGTACTGCCATCATTTTAGGTCTTCCATCTCTATCTGGTTCTTCTAAACTATTTTCTGATATTATAACATAACCCTTTACTTTAGTACCTTTAAGTTCATATCTAAAATAAGTAGCAAGTGGTTTTCCCATACTATTAGTTTCTATATATTCTATAGTTATAACAGATTTGTCAACTATTTCATTAGGACTATAATAGAATGCATCACTTCTACCCAATCTATCTAGATATATTTGATATGCAACTACTGTATCAATTATAGTATCTCCATAAGTTTCATTCCAAAACTTATTTTCTCCATCAAGTATTTCAACCAATCTTTCAACTGCTTCATTTGGTAATGTATAACCTTTTTCAGGATACTCTTTTTGACGAGCTGCAAAAGTAAAACTACTAATTACTACCATTAACATTACTAAAAACTTTTTCATCATAAATCACTTCTCCTTTTTATTTTAAACATTTAATATTGCCATAGTTATTTCAGATAATTTCTTATCAAATTCTTTCAATATATTTCTCTCATTTAATATCTCACTTCTTATTTCAGCTTCTTCTTTCTGAGTAACCTTACATTCATCTAAATGTCTTAGATGTTTTCTCCAATATTTCTTAACTTCTTCTGAAGACATTCCTGTTAAATCAATATTCATAATATTATCTATGTCCTCAGATATAATTTTTCTTACCTCTTCTCTAGTCATAACTAGTCCTCCTTATTTTCCATTAATAACATTGAATAACATATTAAATAAATCTAATACTAAACTTATTGCTGCTCCATATAATACAACTGTCAATATCATACATCTCACCTCCATAATCCTAAACTACAACCTTTATCAGTCATATTTAACTTATAAACATACTCTCTTTTTGACTTACTATAAGTTATAAATTTAACACAACCTCTAATACCATTACAAAATATCTCAACTATATTACTAATAAAGTCAAGATCATTCTTAGTAAAGTCACCTCTACTATTAAACAAACCTACTCCATCTTTAATTTCCATTGCAGTAAGCTTGGTCTTATTGCTACTTTCAATATTTGTGAATAAAGCTGAGGAAAATCTTTTAAAATCTTCCTCACCCAAATTCCCATTTAATACTTTAATTGCTGTTGTGTACATATATTCCTCCTTTTAATTTATATAGCAGTATTCTGGGTCCATATAATAATGTCCAGCCATTCTTACTGCTTGTAATTCTGTTTGTAAATTTCCTAATTTGAACTTATAAATTTTAGTATCTTCCATTTCATCTTCATAACCTAAAACTTCAATATCACCTAAAACATCAGGTGAATATCTATCAACTTTTATTTTATTTAAGTTATCTCCATATTCTGGATGTTCCTTACATAACGCAGTCATTGCAAGACGTCTTACTTCATCTATATCATCAACTGGTACAAAATTATCTGGAACTACTTCATCTTCTTCTTCGTAAGTTCTTCTATATACTTTACGTGGTGGGGAATCTTTATCTTCCCAATCACCTCTCCAGTACATAGGATCGTAAACCTCTGATCTTCCCTTTTTCAATTTAACACTTCCTACATAGCTTTTCTTACTACCTAGGATGCAGTTACTGTTGTGGGAATAATATTCTCCTTCTCTAAATGGATCAGGACTCAAAACTCGATATCCTTGATCCACCAGATCTGCAATTTCCTCAGGACCTGCACTTATCTTTTCAAATCTAGCAACTCCTGGTTCTCTTACATATACCTCATCAGACGCCATTCCATAGAAACATCTTTTAATAACGTCTTTTCCAACTTTCCATAACCATTTTAAAACTCTACCTACTTTTCTTAATACTTTAAATAACATATTAATCACTCCTTGTATTTTTTTTATTTTCAGTTAATAATATGTAATTAATGTTTTATTAGAAATGCGAAAAAAAAAGAAGTTATTATGTCCAATCTATAAGATTTATTTCTTATAAATTGGACATTTAGTTAATCAAATAACTTTGTAAATTCTCTTGCATACCACATTCTTCTTATTTCTTTAACTATCTTCTTCTCATTCTTAGTATCTTTTAATTCCTTATCAGTATATAGAGTTCTTATAACCTTACATAGTATATCTTTATTATCTCCAGCTATGATCTTCTTGTATGTTGTAATACCAATGTATATTTCAACAAACTTATTCTCTATATTAGTTATAGCTTCACTTGCTGATATATCTACCTTACTTACGATAGATTTTATAACTTCTAACTTTGATGATATATCTATACTTTCTTTATCTAAATCTTCTTTATCAAGTGATCCAACATAACGTTTTATAAAAGATGCAAGTGCTGCAATAAAGTCAGATACTTCAACTATAACATGAAATCTAGTATATTCATTATTATTACGTTTCCATTCTTTAAATGCATCAGTTGCTTCTCCATATTCCTCATTTACTTTATCCTCTTGCCAAGATTTATTATTTTTAGCAAACCATTCATCTAGAGTTGAAATAACTGTATTCATATTAGAACTCATAGTTTCACTTGTACTACCATCAAACATATACTGATTTACTAAGTACTCTATAAGTTTGCTTCTTGATGAATTTTTAACCTCAGTTTTAGTCAAAATTACCACTCCTTTAATTATCCGTAATAAAATATAGCAGTCCCGAATAATAGAATGAACTACTATTCGGGAATTTACTATATTATTATTTATACTTATTAACCTGCAAGTTTAGCAAATACATCATCAACATTGATTTCTTCAACCATTGATAACCATGTATTTTTAACTGCTCCAAATATACCACTATCTATAACGATATGGTTTTTGTATTTAGCAAGTAATGCATGACATATTTCATTAACTTTTACGTTAGAAATATCAACGATATTTGCAGTAAACTTAAGTTCTATTTCTGGTACTCCAGGGTTTGAAGCATCTGCATCAAATAAGTTATATGGTGCTGATAATGGAACCATTAAGAATATTAAACATCCCCAGTCAACTCTTGTATAAGTTTTATCTGGTTTTATGTAAACCATTCCACCTGAGTGAGAATAGTTATTAAATGGAATTCCAGTATCATTATAGTGAGCTCCTCTAGAGTTAGGGTCAGATATAGCATTCATCCAGTGTGCTGTTTGTCTAGTTATAAAGTAACCAGCAAGTTCAGCAGGTATTTGGAATGAAAGTTCTGTAGTTGGGTTAGATTGGTTAGTAAACATTGGTAAGTTTAAGAAGTTATTCTTAAATGTTGGTTTACTAACATCAAGAGTAGGATCTTGGAATCCTGTAACAGCTCTTGTAGTTTCTGTAATGTATCTAAAGTAACCTTTAATACTTTCCCGCAACAGAGGACTCTTTGAGAACATATAGATTTCTGGGTATATAGTTGTAAGTAGTATGAATTGTGATCTATCCACGAATGTCATACCTATTTGGTTTCTCTTACCATAGTCGAATTGCTCTCCAGATATTACAACGTTTCTACCTTTTCCAGGTTTCATCATATATTGCAAGAATAATGACCCATTGTAAATAGTTTGTTGAGCAGCAACTCCACTTTGAGTAGAATAAGTAGCTCCTGCCATGTATAATCATTCCTCCTTTTTATTATTCATCACTTGGTAGTGCTTCCATTTGTAATCTTGAATGTTTAGAGAAGTTATGTGTAGTTACACCTATTGTAGCAAGTACAACTCTTCTCTTAATTTCTTTTTCATGAGTTGAAAGACCCATAGCTACATCAACTTTATTATTAAAGTGTCTTGTATAGTAAGAAATATTAGCTTCAATATTACCTTTAAGTTCTAGTAAGTTATCAGCAGTTGGATTCATTATCTTATTATCTCTTAATGTTACATAAGCATAGCAAGTAATATATCCAAATTGAATCATAGAACCTAAAGATTTAAGTCCAGATTCTTTTCCATCCATAACAGTATGGTCTTCACCTAGATAGAACTGTCTGTCTGATTTTTGAACTAAATAGTTCAAGCTATTTAAAGCAAGTCTTTCTCTATCAAGAGATGTTTTAGGAATACATCTAGCTGATCCAGGTTCCCATCCAACTACTTTAGACCAAGTACCAGAAGCAAAACTATCTGCAACTCCAGTAACTAAGTAAGAAAGTAAGCTAGATCCTGTAATCCATCCAAATGTAGGCGACCAGTCAACTGGTACATCTGTATCTGGATCAATGTAAGTTCCATATCCTACTAATGCCCATGTATTTGTATTATTAGCAAGACCAGCTCTTGAGATTTGCCATTTTTCTTTCCATCCAATTATTTCATCAATCTTTGTAAATCCTTTTCCAGTTTGTGGAGTTCTTATATATACACAATCTGGTCTTGAACCTTCAAAACTGATTCTTCCTTCTTGATATTTAACAAATTGATCCATTACTTCTTGTACTTCAAAAGGATATCCTTCACCAAGCATCAAGAATGCTGGAGTTAAAGCAGGATCAAGTAAGTCTCTATCTATAATATCAGATCCATCATAACATTCTTTAAATAGTTCTTGAAGTATTTTAACTTTTGGTGCAAGTTTAGTACCACCAGAACCATCAGGAATCTTTTTAGGACCATAAGGATATACTTCAGTATCCATAGGTTGATAGTCTATTTCCCAATCCCAGTGATGATCTCTTAAGTGATTTACAAGTTCACCACTTGTACCTCCATCAAATTTAAGAGTACTATCAATGTAAGATCCATTCATTATAGTTAGATCTCCCCAATCTTTATTCATAGGGTTAGTTCTAGCAAATGGAGAGTCATTTAAATCATTAGGATCAGTTTTAAATCTATCAAATATCTTAAAGTCTTTATTTACATTATTATAAAACTCAGAACCAGCAGTTTGAGATTCTAATGTAAAATCAGGAATATGAGCTTTTACAGTAGCTTCTATTTCTCCTTTAAGTTTATTCTTAATAGTTTCTATACCTTTTACATACATCATAGCATCTGATCTTTTATGTGTTATAGGATAGAATATTTGTATAGATTCTGTTCTAGTTAAGTCTTCTTTACATGTTTTAAGTGCATTACCACCGAATAAGTAAGAAGTTTTGCTAGTATGATCTGTATAATCAAAGTTAGCAAAGTTAAAATCATACATTACATTTCCACCATCCATAATAGATAGCTTATGAGTTAAAACTTTACCTTTATCTATATCATTTTCAGATGTTCTTGCTGTAAGTATAGCTTTATACTTATTAGCATAGGAATGTCTACCATTATAAATTAATCCATAAAGAATCAAATTACCTTTATCATCTGCAGATATAGTATTTCCTTCTGTCATGTTAAACTTATTAGCGTCTTTTTTAAGTTCTAAGAAACTTTCAAGTTCAGTATCTTTACCTATTCCTGTAATATGAGAGTTTTTAAATCCAATATCCCATGTATTAAATTCACATTCATAAGTTTGCTCACTTGAATCAATATCATCTCTTAGTTCAAAAGCAGCTTTAAGTTTACCATCTTCAACAGTATCTCCAGTCAACCATTTAAAAGCAAGTAAGTTAGGATTTGCTGTTAATTTATGAACTAAGAACTTTTTCTTTTGAGCAGCTCTTTTAAATTCAAATTCAACAGTAAAGTTAGAGTGTGTTGCAGCTGGGTCAGCTACGTTTACAACTATAACTCCCCATCCAGCTTTTAAAGCTCCTTCAATTAAACTAGGATTTGGTCCGTATAATCTAGGATTTGGTCTTGGATATAGTTTTCTATATAATCTGTATGCGTTATTTCCTGTAAAGAATATTCTTTTATCAGTCACTCCTTGTGGGAAATAAACAGGAAGATACAAATTATATCCTTGTATTAATGGATATTCCGCATCTCTTACACTTTTATCTATTCTTGTAAGCACAGTAGATGACTCAATAGAGGCATTAAATGGACTTGTAATCATAGCTGTAGAGTAAGAAAAGTTATCTGTCTTCATATATAAATTCCTCCTTTAATTAATATTCGTCTAAATACATAGACAATTTTAAACATTGCCGATTGTTTTTAACCAAATCTTCTAATCTTACCTTTAAATGATAGAATTTTAAAAACAAGAACCCTAGTCATTTATGATAATAAAATTAAAACTTTAAGGAGGAATTATGAAGAAACCGATTACAGGAAACCGTATACTAAGAACTTGGCTTAGTAACAGAGAATCAGAAAGAAGCACAAATGCAGCAGGTATTTACACTGAAAAAAATGTATCAAACTTCTTTAGAATGAATGATAATGTCACTATTAATGCACTAGATGACGTTATTGAAAGTGCAAGACTTGTATATGGACCACATGGAGGTTTATATGGAGAGTCAATAGGAAGTTTGGAGTTTAATGATGTTAGTGATGATATGGTATTTATGAAGAGTAAAGACGGACATAACTATCTTCTTGCTCAAAGATATGACCATACAGTAGATGATGCTATTCTTACTATGATTAAGCAATATACTAAGTTTATTGCAGAATTCAGAAATAAGAGATCATCTAAAGATGGAACTACATCACTTGCACTTTTATCAGCAAATCTTGCTAAATTTGTACTTATGGCAAGAGAAAATAATAAAACTGATAAAGAAAAGTATATGCAAGTACCTTTATCAGTAGAAGGTTATATTATGAACTTACTTACTGAAGTAGGAAGTGAACTTATAGATAAATACAGATATGAAACTTATAACCCAGTTACTAAAGAGTATAATGAAAATGGTTATGATTATAACTTATCTGCTATTAAAACTACTGTTGATAATAATCCAGTCCTTGTAAATGAGTTTAAAAAACTTATGGATAAAAATAGAGAACTTAAAATAGATATTACAAGTGCATTTATGGGACAAATTGCATTTAGATCAGGAGAACCAGATCTTCAAATAGAAGTTAGAAATGGTATAAAGATGAGAGCAGAACCAGTAGGTAATGCATTTACAGCTTATGAAGAGATGATATCTCCTATATTTATATTAGAAGGAGGAATTACACCTGATCATAAATACATATTTAAGAAAGTATTTGTAGATTGGTTAACTAAACTTGCAAATGAAATTAATCCTGAAACAGGTAAATCTTACTTTGATTATAAAAATAATGCAGCAACGCTTGGTCAACCTGTATTTTTATGTACTGTACTTAATGATACTTTAAAGCAAATTATAACTGAAATACACCATGAAGGTATAAGAATAATGTCTACTGAAAATAAAGTAGAACAAAATGCTCTAAGACCTATATTTATGAGACTATTTACAGATGATGTATTTGAAGATAGATATCAAGATATCAAAGCTATTATGCCAGATAATGTAATATCACTTACAGATATAGATAGATACATTATGACTGAAGTTATAAATAAAGGTAAATTCTACTTTGATGAAAGAACAGGAGCTGCAAATATAGAACCTTTCCCTTATAATACTGTAAATGTAGATATAGATGTATTTCCTAATATAGATTTACCTACATTAACATTTAATAAATTTATAAAACTTGAATATAGTAAACCTTGGAATGCTTATGATGGATATAAAAATGTAGCAAATGGTTCTGTTGTAACTATAACAGATAATACAGAAGGACAAAAATCTGCTCTTAAATTCCTAGCTACATCTGCATATGATGGAAATAGCCTATATGTATCTCCAAGAGATGTAGACCAAGTTAGTAAAATGGTAGAAATTAGAACATCTTTTGATAAAGAGCTTAATAACTCTAGATCTTCTGTTGCACATGATGATAATTTCTTAAAAAGAGTAGATGCTTTATCTACAGTTTCTATATATCCTACTATTTATGGAAGAACAAACGATGAAAGAACACTTATGCAAACACTTTATGAGGATGCAATAGGTGTATTTGCATCAGTTCATACATACGGAGTAATGCCAGGTGGAAATATAGGATTTATTAAATTCTTTAAAGAGTTTGAAACAGCAGCATTTGATAGATTTAAAGCTGAGTTTATAGATAATTTAAATCTTAAACCAGGACATAAATATATTAAGTTCTTTAATACTATAGTTGCATGTATTAAAAATGCATATTCTGAGCTATTTATAAACTTATTCCCATCAAGAGAAGAAGGAACTCAAAGATATAGAGAACTTAAATCTTTTGCTAAAAATAATCCTGATAAGTTTATGTATGCTTTTGATATAGTAAGAGAAGAATTTAATGATAGAGTATTTGAAGCAGCTCAAACTACAGTAGATAACTTCTATGCAGCTATGAGTTTTACAAAAGATTTACTTGATTTAAAGACTATTAAATATAAACCTGGACATAATTCTAACTATCCTATGTATAGAATAGTAGATGGAGGTCCTTTGCATGAAAGAAATAAGGAACTTAAGCCTAAGGAAAATCCTTTAAATGTAGTAGAGAAATAGGAGGTGTTAATATGTATCAAACTCATCATGTACCACAAAATAACTATAAAAGAAGAGGTAGATAAATGATTAAATCATCTCTAATTGCAGATATAGTTCACGTTTATCTTAAAGATAAAATGGATTATAATATACCAGAACCAGAAATAGATAAGATAAAAGATGCAAGATACTCTTCTCAGCTTAGGTTGAGAAGACTTCTTGATGAACTTTATCTTGATTTATATAAGAAAAATCCTAAATATATCAGATTTAATATAGACTCTGAGAATAGAAGTATAGAAGAAAGATTTCTAAATGGTCCTAAATCTGATAATTACAAAAGATTTAAAATTCGTGCATTTAATGATTATGTTTCTTGTCTTGATTCTTTTTTCTATTTTATTAAATTAATGGAAGATGCAAAGAATCACCCTGATTTTGTAACAGCACAAATAGTAAATGATGAAAGAAATTCTGTATTCATACAACTTCCTAAATCAGTACAAGAACTAAATCCAGATGCAGAAGAAATAAGACTTGTAATAAATAGTAAAACTAAAGCAAAAATGAGAAAACGTAGATTAAGAGATAGAAGGAGTGATAAAAATGGCGGAGAAACTAACACCGAAAGTACTAAGTGATAGATCTAAGAAGAATCTTGTAAATGTTCATCCAGATCTTATTAAAATAATAGAAAAATGCTTGTCTTATGGAACAGTAGACTTTTCTGTAATACAAGGTCAAAGAAGTATTGCTCAACACTTAGAAAACCTTAAAAAAGGAGTTTCTAAGATATCTATGAGTAAACACTGTTATAATCCATCGTGTGCATTTGATTTTATTATGTATCCATTTACAGGATGGAATGATGCTAATGGATTTGATAAAGTAGCAAAAGAACTTGTAAGAGCAGCAAAAGAGCTAGGAATACCTGCAAGATCAGGTGGAGATTGGAATATGGATAATAACTTTAGAAATGATAGATTCTATGATGGAGGGCATTTTGAACTTATTCAACCATATAATAAACCAACACCAGTAATACCAGAAGTTCCAAAAGGAGGTAAATAATGTATATTATACCAGAAAGTGCTAATATGTCTACTCAGTATCAAAATATGTGTATGCTTATATCACCATTTGGAGATGATGAAAATAAACTATTTGATAATGCAGAAGATAGAAATACTAAAATAGAAAACCTTAAAGAAGACTTAGCTGCAAAAGGACATGACAGCTTAAACATAATTGATTTCTTAGATGTAGATAAAATGCTTCAACTTGAAGATGGATCCGAGGAAACATATGATGCTATAAGATTTGGAGTATCTTTATATGCAGAAGCAAGAGCGTATTCAAACTTAGGTATTCATACAAATTATAATAATAATCTAAATTCATTAAGAGCTGGGTTTAGACTTTATAAACTTACAGCTGAAGTAGTAAGAAGACTTTATGTTGAGTTTAAAAAGATGGTTGATCCTGATGATGGAGAACTTGCAGATGAGGGATTTGAAGCAATAATTGAAAGAGCTACTGTAAATCTTGCAAAAGATCAACTTAACTATAGAAAGTTCCTAGCATTTCATAAAATGGATATTCCTCAAATAGAGGATAAATCTAAAGACTTAGAAGTATCAGCTGATCATCAAGAAGCATATAATGACTGGATAGATGATGAGTTAGGTAAATCATTTGAAGAAATGTATATTCATCCAAACTCACCTCAGTTTATAGCACCAGTAGGACTTAAAGAATTTAAATCAGCTCTTAGAAAATATGCACCTACTGAAGATCTTCCTTTTGTGGAAGAAATGACTATGTATAAAATAATACAAGGATTCCAAGATACAGTTGCTACTATAAGAAAATGGAATCTTAATGAAGCTCAAATAGATGAACTTTCTGAAGCATTTAATTACTGCTATGTAAGTAACATTATAACTATTCTAAATCCATCTAAAACAGATTTAGAAGCAAAAGATCCTAGATATAATAGACCTTTCTTTGGAAGTATTACTCTTCCTGAAGTTCTATATAATATCTTACTTGTAGTATCACAAGAGATAAGAGACTCTAAAGCAGAACCAGACATGTTACCTGTTTTATCTCCAGAAGCTAAATATGTAGTAGATCTTGTAGATCAAGTTATGCAAGAGTTCTTACTTGACTGTGATGGAGAAATAGAAATAGATAACACATTTGCATATAAGTTCTTATCTTTATTTAGAATTATGACACCTGAGTATGTATCTACTAATACTTTAGTAAGATTTAATACTCATATTTGGATGGCAGCAACTCAAGCTGTTAATATAGTTATAAAGAAAGAAGATGGAGAACCAGTAATAAACCCATTAACACAACAAGCAGAGTAAAAAGGAGATAATATGAACGATAATAAACTATCATTAGAGGCTACATCTAAAATAGTAGATGCAGTTGCAAAATCAGAAGAAGGAGTTAAACCAGTAGAAAGAAAGTCTTGGAAAGAAGTACTTGAAAAATCTAAGGGAATTATTGAAGAAAAATCTAAAATAGAAGATAATGATCCTTGGAAAGATAGATTTGATAAAAGAGATGAAATCTGTAAAAAGATAGAAGAACTTTTTAATCAAAAACTTAAACTAATACATTCTGAACCATCTATACAAGAACTTATATTAAATGGTAAGTTTACTGTTGATAAAACAGTAGGTGTTAAGATGAATAAGAGTATTGGTAATGCAAATCAAAAAGAGTATATAACAAGAGGATTTTCTGACTACAGAAGTGTTATTCCTCAATCTAAATATGATGAACTTTATACATCTTTGCAATACAGATGTAATGCAATAGAAAATGATTTAAACAGAGTTAAATCTGATCTTAAAGCAAGAGAAAGAGAATTACAAGTATTATCTTCTAAAATAGGACAAAAAGAAGCTTATTATACTAAGAATAAAGGAACTGACTTACTTGCTAAAGACATAGATAATGACGAAGAACTGCAAAAGATGAGAGAAGAAAAGGAAAATCTAAAAGTTTTAGTTGATAAACTCTCTAGAACAGTTAGAATGGGTGAAGTTACTTTAAGTGATATAAGAGAAGTTAAACTTTCTGTTAAAACTAAAGATATAACTATCAGTGAACCTATTATATCATCTATTATATTCTTAAATCTTATTGCAATATTCTCTCATAAAGAAGAAGAATTAGATGATAATTGCAAAGCTATATTAAATGACCCTATACTTGATCAAGAAGTAACTGAAGAAGTTATTAAAAACATACTTGCAAAAAATGCAATAGATTCTATGAATACAGCTTACTTAAATGTTAAGCAACAAGAAGTACTTAAGAATCAAGCAGTAGATGAACTTCTAGAAAAGTATTTATCAGAAGAAGGACTTAAAGATGTACAAGAACTTATAGATTCTGCTGAAGGACTTAACTGTCGTGCTGATATAGAAAAAGAAATAATTCAGCATCTTTATGATAATCCAAATGAATCTACTGATGAAATGGGTGCTATGATTAGAAAGAAAGATGAAAATGGTAAGCAAATACCTATATCAAATGAAGATTTAGCAGCTATGGATTTACTTAAAATATACTTAGAAAACTTTGCATTTGGTGGAGATATGATGAAAGCACTAAGCTCTATTGAAGAATTTACAAGTGATAATGGAGATATGTATTATCCTATATTCAAAAATACTATTGAACCATATGCAAAACAACTATTCCCAAATATAGAATCTTTAAATAAGAAAACTCTTCTTTTACTATTTATAGTAATTTCTTGTTTTAAAATAAATGTAGTAAGTTTACTATTCTTACTTTCAGTAATGCACAAACCAGTAGAACTTATTAAGGAAGAAGGAAGTAAGCAATGATAGTATTTGGAATATTTCTAGGGTTATTTGCATTAGCTGTAATTATTGATATCTTTGATAATAGAAAATGGTAAATAAATAATACTTATACATAATTAGATGTATCAAATCAAAAAGGAGGTGCATCTAATTATGAATTACATGATAATTATATCAGGACTTTTTTTATTAGTTATGCTTTTAGTAGTCGTTATCTACTCTGTAAGAGCAATGGTAGAGATATCTAAAAGCACTGTAGAAAAAGAGTCAGATAGTAACGATTACATCATTAAATCTAAATCATCTAAAAAAGTTCACTTAAAAACTGTCTATATTCCATCTCCCATTACAAAGAATATAGAAGATATAGTAACTTCTGTATGTGATAGTGAATATAAAAATGGTTATAGTTTTAATGATGTTAATTGTACTAAGGTTGAAAATGGAGTTGTATTATTTATGAGATTTACATTATTTAAGGAGGATTAAAGAAAATGCTAGAAAATAACTATTTTAAAATGAGAAAAGAATTTGAAGAAATGCTTGAAGGACCTGAATATTTTAAGGGTAAATTTGCACTTGGTATATTAGATTTTATATTTAAACACGGGAATGATGATTTAAAGGTTAAAGATGAAAGATGCATGTATAATGTATACACATGGGATGAAAGTATAAGAAGTATTAGTATATTTTTACCCAATATATTTAAAAAAGATGTGTCTTATGAAGAGGTTAAAGATGTTATACTAAAGCTTAATAAGATAATTAGTAAGTATTCTAAAATTACTATGCCTAGATTCATACTTGTATCAGACGTAACTGGTGATTCATCAATTATAATTGAACATGATAAATTTATTGGGTTTAATTTAATTAATGAAGGTATCAGAGGTTCAGAATATTTAAAAAATAGAGGGTTAGATGAAAATAAGAATACTAATGTAGAATATTACAGACTAACTGAGGATGACTCTCTATTTAAAGAAATTGAAGAGCCTGTAGAAGAAACTACTGAACCTACTATTAGAAGAGGAAGACTAAGTTTAATCAATGGAAGAGAAGACAGTAGTATTATGACAAGAGTTAAAGCAATAAATTCTTTACTTAAAACTTATGACTATAGACTTGAAGATCCCAACATAGTTGACTTTGAAAGACAAGAACTTAGACTTAAAAGAGAATTCTTAGATGAATTTAAAAATATTATAATAAATAATAGTTTTAGATATACTAATGAATTTAAGTTTTTATTAGGATATCTTGATGCTACAAATGAATATTATGAAGTTGAAATTGGTTCAGATAGACTTCCTAATATATTCTGTAGTTTAACACCTGAAGATATACTTAAATATGAAATAGGAAAGTTTATTGATAATGTATGTAACTTATATTTTAAACCTATTAAAGTGTTTGCATATATGAAAGTTAGAAATTATGAAAATAGAGTTGTAAGTGATCTAGTATACAAAGATGAAGCTAATACTGAATGGAAAGAAATGCTTTATTGTGCATACAGAGACTTTGAATGGGTAGAACATCTATCATGTAAAAATGGAGCAATGAGAGGATAAAGGAGGTTTATAATGGCTAATGTTAAAAACTGTATTGACAGACTTTGTGAATTTTATGAAGGTGCAATAAAATCATTTGAAAATACTTCAAGAGAGTGTGTAAAAGATTTTGACACACCTATAATGCATCATTCTAATAATTATCTTCTACTTAAGAATAAATATGAATTTTTAAAAAGTATTAGAGTATTTTTAGAAAATGTTAATTACAAAGAATATACTTTTATTGAAGCAAATATAGTAAATTCAAATGGATTTAATCAAACTGCAAGAGTAGTAAGAGAACTTGTAAATTATACAGATGGCAATAAATCTAGAATACTTGTTCTTAATCCTTCTGTACTTAGTGATAAAGATTACATACTAAATCTATCATTATTTATAGATGCATGTTGCGAATTAAATCCTAATTTTAAACCTGATAGAATCATATTTGCAGATATAAAAGTAGAAACTGATGAAGAAGGAAATACTACATCTGAAACTTATGATACTGTCTATAAGATCTATAGTGGTGACAAAGGATGGTATTTAGAAGAAATACAAACAAGTAAACTATTTTAAAATATAACTATTAAAAAGGAGAAAATCTATGAAAACAACAACTATTAAACCTGAAACTATTGAAATGAGAAAAAGAGCTATTGAAGAACTTATAGAGTACTATGGAAGTATATGTACTGACATAAAAAGAGCACAAGAAAAGCATAATTTTGTAGATGAAGAACTATTTTATGAAATGTCTGTTAAATGTCACTTTCTATCAGACACATCTAGATTCTTTACATATTTAGAACTAGACCCACATATAAAAATGAATATATTTGTAAGAGATCATATATATGAAGGGGATTCTACTAAACTTAGAAATAGAGACATTGAAGCTAATAATTTAACTATGTTGGGGTATAACCTTAGAGGTGAAGATAATGGACTTTCTTCTTATAAATTAGCACTTAAATCACTTGTTGAGCAAGTATGTGTTAGGGGATATGAACCTCAAAGTATATCATTTGTAAAAATGGTAGAATGGAGTGAAGATGGTGTTGATATTGTAAGAAGAGAAAATATGGCAAGACTTTACAAGAATAACAAATGGAGATATGAGCTAACACAAGTATTTGAGTGTTAAGTTACTAATTTACCTACTATCGAGAACTGGGTTTCTTCGATAGTAGGTTACCATTTTTTATTTCGCAATTTTTGAAAGGAGACTTATGTATAAAGATAATAATGAATGTGCCTTAGATTATATAATTAGAGAGGTAGATAATGTCCCAATTCTTGGAGGTATATTTAAATTAACTAATGATAATGAAGATACTTCAACTTTAGTTTTATACAAAGAAGATGATAGTCTTCTTATAACTATGAGTAAGTCAATAAATTTATTAAATGAAAAGTATAAGGTTTTAAGTTTATCAACAGATATAGATTTAGACATAATAGTAGCTTCTGTTCAAATAAAAGATGGAAAACTTATTATGTCTAAAGTTAAAGGTATTGATGAATTTTTAGATGACAAATTTGCAGGATATTCAATAATTGAAGCTATACAAAACTTAGATAGAGATGATATGAGTATCTTGAGATATAAAATGATAGACTATTTATCTAATTTATAGGAGGTTAATTATGAGAGAAGTAAAAGATTATATTGATGAAGCATTTAAAACACTAGAAGAATCTTATGAAGAAAACTCAGAAGAATTACAGAAAATGAAAGGAATATTTTCAAAAGTAATGATAGAACACATTGATAAGTTCTATAAGAGTAAAATAAGTATACTTAGACTTTTTAGATACACACCTGTTTCTATATTTAAAGATGAGAACTTTAGAAAATGTGATATACCCAGTATTACTGCTTTAAGAATGAATTCAAGTGTATTAAGAGAAGCAGTTGCACCAGTAGCTGATAAAGTAATGCATTATTTTGTAGGAGTATTTACTATAAAAAGAAACAGAGTTACTGACTACAACAGATTTGAACTTGATAATAAAATTATGTATCCAGGTAATATAAATGAATACATGGATGGAATTGATACACTTGTAGATCAAATAGTGTTACATTTCTACAGTTGTGGAAATCCAGATAATAGACATTTTGAATATATAAAAGACAGATATTAATAAAAGGAGAATGATAAATATGTTTATAGGTCAAAAATATGTAGATAAAAAAGAAGTTTTAAATAAAGTTATTGCAAGAATTAGCAAAGGTTTGGTTAGTATAGAAAGTAATAACTCAAATGTTGCTGAAGTGTGTTTTATAGAACTTTTTGAAGATTTGGTTGAGGCTAAGATATCTATTCTTGAAGCATTTAAAAAATCACCATTAGTTGAAGATTTTAATCCTGATGTCTATACAGAAGATGCAAATGCTTGTCAACTTGTATATGGTGATACAGAAGCAGAATATCATTTAAGATTAGAAAGAAATGATAAAGTTAGAGGTATGGATTTCTTACTTTTTGAAGGTGTTTTAAATCCTGAAGATGATGAAATTTTTAAAACAGAAATTGAATTACTAGCTGAGCAGATAGCTAAAGAATGTGGTGATTCATATCAGTTTATTAAGAGAAAAATATCTTATATAAAACTTACACATAATAAATAATTATAATAAGAAGAACTTCTGGGTGTATCCTGGGAGTTCTTTTTTCTTCGTAATTTCTTCTTTTAAACACGAAAAAAATGAACTCGTGTGAGTTCAACTTTGTCTTTTTAAGA